>MDSV01117475.1_pt1 | contig 89406 bp, 62 predicted proteins | sample 810851 | NCBI WGS metagenome assembly MDSV01 (sample SAMN05326640, study PRJNA326480) | marine metagenome | isolation source: seawater | place: Atlantic Ocean: North East | collected 2012
CGAATACTCAGCGGACGAGAAGAGGATGTGCACACAGCTGGTGGAATCGCGGTATGCGGCCGACCAGTGGACGTGGAGACGATGATAGTACGCTAATGTTACGAGCACGGCCTGGACCAGTTTCGTGCAGGGCAGCAGTGCTATTTGGGGCGAGGGGTGCGGCATTAGCCTGTCAACTCGGCGTGGGCTGTCGTTTTGTCATGCAGGAACAAGAAAAAACTCAGCTACTAATGGGCTTGACACCTTTTTAGCCCCCTGCCATGTTGCGAGCCTCTTGACCCCGCCCTTCCATGCTGTCTGGTGTGGAAGGGCTGTCTAACGATTAGCAACTACGAACATCGGCTGGAGGTTTCGTTGGTCCAACTGTACGCGGCCCTATTGCAGATACCGGGCATGGATGCCCCAACTCTCACGTGGCAAGACCAAGTGGCGGTAAACTGGGAAGGCATGGGGTTCATGCGTTATCCCCTCTTGGTTTGTTTTCTGTTGGGGATCTTGGTCATCATCGTGAAGTTCATCTCATTACAGGCTAAGGCCTCTAAGACGAAGCGGATTTTGTCGGATGTGGATGAGCTTATTTCTCAACAGCGCCTCAGCGAAGCTATCGCGCTAACGAGCGAGAGTGACTCTCCTGCCGCTAACATCCTTCAAGCCGGCCTTGAGCGTCACGAAGAAGGTACGGAACGGGTGATGAAGGCGATTGAAAACCAAGGCCTGATTGAGATGAGCAAGCTCGAGAAGGGCCTGGTTGTTCTCGCGACCCTCACGAACATTGCCCCACTCCTCGGCTTCCTAGGTACTGTGATCGGGATGATCATTGCCTTCCAGTCGATTGAAGCGGCCGGTGAGGTTGAGGCGACACTGGTTGCCGGCGGTATTAAGGTGGCACTGTTGACAACCGCGGCGGGCTTGGCAATCGCTATCCCTGTGTCGGTTGGCCACAACTTCTTCGTGGCGAAGATAGACGGCCTTGTTATTGATATGGAGGAGTCGGCGCAGAAGATGGTCGACACACTGCATGCCATGGAAGCGGGTAGGGCTGGTTAACTTCGGCGCAGGACAAACGTTTTACTGGAGGCCGCCCTTAGGGGCGGCCTCTTTTTTTGTATAAGAACGGGAAGAGGCAAGTGTATAGTAGAGTCACTCTTCCATTCGCTTTTCCTAACCAGTAACGAGTTCGAGCTTGATGGGCCTTCGCGTCTCCAGCGTTTTTCTGTGTGTTCTTCTTCTAGCCGGGACCACGCTTCAAACTGACTACGTGGCTGGGACAGGCGAGCTATCGGTTTCCGATTCCGCGCAAGCCGAACTGGCAGCGGGGCGTTTTTGGCATGCTGCGCGGCTGCTCCGAGCGGAGGGCGCTGAAAACGGTTCTCCAGATGACATACTAATCCTTGCCAAGGCCGAGGCGGGCTGGGAAAACTGGGCTGCTGTGGTAGCAGTTCTCAGCGGTGTGAGTTGGTTAGAGGAAAAGATGGGGGGCGAGGGCTTCGTCTTGCTTGGTCGGGCCCACGAGCATGCTGAGGATTGGGCGTCTGCGGCATCCTCATATCAGACTTACCTCAGATTGGCGGGTGCTGACGATACGACTGCCACTTCAGTACGTGTGCGTTTAGCTCGAAGCCTGTGGCTCGCGGGTGACCGTGAAGGTTCTTTGGCTACGATTCGGGATCTGAGAAGTGTTCCGCATGCAAGAAGTTGGCTAGCGGCCGAACTCGCCCTCGTAGCTGCTGACTATGGTGATGTTGACGGAGTGCGGCTGCTCCTGCGGCAGATAGTTGAGCCCGCGGCAGTAGCTGACGTGTGGCGGGTCGAGGCGGATGCACTTATAGAGCTAGGCGATCACGCGGCTGCTGAGCGAGTCTTTGCTTCTCTGGTCGAAAGGCACGAGCACGATCGGCATGCTAGTGCTCTGGTTGAGCTCGGTAGGTTGAGGATCAGGTCGGGGGATGCGGTGGCTGGCCGTGCGCTACTCATGGACGGTTTCGATAAAGGGGATGCTTCCGTCAGGATCCGCGCTGCCAAGAGCCTGATGGACCTAGGAGGGCATGGATTCCAGAAAACTCTCGAGATGGCAAGGATTCTCGACAGGGCAGGCGATGGAAGCCGAGCCCTAACGGGATATGACCGGGCGTCTTCAATGGCGGCAGTTGGGCTCCCCGTTTTTCCTGAGTCGAGCCGAGTTGAGCGCGCCCGGCTCATGTCTACTGTGCAAAGTCGTCAGGAAGAGGCGCTTGCTGAGTTTCGTGCAATACGCGAGACGACCAATGACGCGCGGATCGGAGCACGGAACCTAGAAGTTTGGGCCCAGATGAGAAGACGACAGGGAATGTCCCCCCAAGTCAGCACGCTCCGGAGATGGCTGCTTGAGGAGTATCCTTCAAGTGGTGAGGCAGCAGAAGTAGCTTGGAGTGTGGGCAGCAACGCCGAAGCGCGCGGTGACCTAACACTCGCATTAGACCGATACGCGTTCTTGGCTGAGAACGTTCGCACACACTCACGCGCGGGGCAGGCTCGCATGCGCTCTGGGCAGATCTATTTGCGTGAGTCCGACCTCGAAGCTGCCGCTGATGTCTTTGAGGCATATTTGCGTGATTTCCCTGACGGCCGTCGTTGGCAGGAGGCGGGATACTGGGCCGGCAGCACCCGCCTGCAACTCGGGGATACGACTCTCGCTGAGACTCAACTAAACCACGTACTTACTCAGCCGGTCGATTATTACGCTGCTATGGCATCTGACCTTCTGGACATCCCTTTCATACTGAATGTTGCAGGCGGACCTGCCTCGACTAAGCCAAGATGGTTAGAGGAAGGCCTGGAGCGGCTTGATCTTCTCTCGGAAACCGGGTTGGAGAAAGGTGCTAATTCCGAGATCACACGTCTTCGGGATCGGGCGGGCAGTGAGAGAGGGCCGAGGTTGGGTTTAGCGGAGGCTTTGATCGAACGCGGCTATACGATAGACGGGATCAATCTCGGCTGGGCGCTTTTTCGGGATGAAGGAGCCTGGGACCAGGAGATTCTTCGTGTCACGTATCCGTTTCCCTATCGGGAATTGGTTAGTAGAGCGGCCGAGGATTGGGGGATAAGTCCTTTCATGATGGCTGCGATTATCAGGCAGGAGTCGGCATTCAAGGCCGATATCGTAAGTCACGCGGGTGCCATCGGATTGATGCAAGTGATGCCTCCAACCGGGGCAGAGCTAGCACGCACCCATGGGCCTGAAGGGTTTACCCCAGAGTCGCTTACGCGACCAGAAGTAAATCTCCACCTTGGGTCGGCATTCTTTGTCGCGATGAGTCGGCGTTATGACGATGAGCTGCCTTTCGTTCTGTCGGCCTACAATGCCGGACCGACGCGAGCCACGCGTTGGCGTCGTTATCCTGAGGCTTCGGATCTGGTTCGGTTTACGGAACGGATCCCCTTCTCAGAGACTCGCGGATACGTAAAGAACGTAAGACGCAATCTGGCCATCTACCGGGCTCTTTATGGACAGGACTGACCCAGAATAGTCCATATGCAGGGATTCGGTTAAGTGCACGTCGACAGCATAAGGGTTCTAGGGCTGGAGTAATGAGAGGAAACGCTCTGTGTCACCTTTGAGAGCGGGCTAGGGAGATATCATCCTGGATTCGCTGTTTCGTCGCCGGCTGGGGGTTAGGTCAGTAGATTCCAAGGTCGTTATCGTAAGCCCTGACCCTGATCGCCCTCGTGCAGATCCCTCCGAAGACTCGTCCGCGCCTATTCCTTGTTGACGCTTATGCGCTGATCTATCGCTCATACTTTGCGTTCATAAAACGTCCGCTCATGAACGCAGCTGGTGAGAATACGTCAGCCCCGTTCGGTTTTACCCGCTTCCTTCTCGATATACGGGAGCAGTTTGAGCCGGACTATCTCGCCGTCGTTTTCGACGCTGGTGATTCGTTTCGCGATCAGGAATATCCGGAATACAAGGCCACTCGTGAGAAGATGCCAGAGGATCTAAGGGAGAGCCTTAGTCGCATCAGACAGATTGTGGAAGCTTTCAACGATCCCGTTGTGGAGTTGGACGGCTACGAGGCCGATGATGTTATTGGAACGCTCGCTCGACAGGCGGCCGAACAGGGTCTGGAGGCGGTGATCGTTTCCGGTGATAAGGATTTCTACCAGCTTGTCCAGCCACACATCCACCTTATGAACCCTGGACGAGGCGGATCTTCAGGAGTGGCTGCAGACTGGGTGACCGAAGAGAACGCTGACGTAAAGTTCGGTATACCACCGTCTCAAGTAGCGGACTATCTCGCGCTAGTTGGGGATTCCTCGGATAATGTGCCGGGAGCACGTGGCGTTGGCCCAAAGACTGCGGTCAAGCTTCTAGAACAGTATCCGGACATTGAGCGGCTTATCGAAAACGCCGATTCGTTAAAGCCACCTCGTGCCTCCAAGTCACTGTCGGAGAATGCGGACATGGTCCGTCTTTCGAAGCGACTGGTAACGATTATGACCGACCTTGAAATCGAGTTAGATCTCGAGGCTCTAAGGGTGCAAGAACCCGACAACGAGGCACTCCGTGACTTGTTTGTCGAACTAGAGTTCCGTCGACTGTCCGATCAGTTTGCGTCAGCCGCTCAGTCTTCGGGAGATGAAACGCAGGGGCAGGCTTCAGTTGAGATTGAGGAGCGGGAGACCGATTACGCCATCATTGATAGTCTCGCCGACGTCGAGCTTTTGGTGGCCGAGCTTCGAGCGGCTGGGAGTTTTTCGATTGCGGCAGAATCCTCTCATGAAGACCCTCTTCGGGGCGAATTGGTAGGACTGGCTGTTTCTGTGGAGAGTGGGATAGCGAGGTACTTGCCGTTTGCTCATACACAGCCATTTGCGCTGACCTTCGAGGGGGAGGGTTCGAACGAAACCCGAATCCTTCCAGGGGTAGGAGATCCGAAACTTGAGGTCCTGAGAGATCTCCTGGAGGATCCGGCGGTTGGCAAGTCAGGACACGACTTGAAACAGGTGGCCCTAGTCCTGGCCGTTTCTGGGGTAACCCTGGCAGGGTTCGAGGTCGATGCAATGATAGCCAGTTACGTTTTAGACCCGGGGAAGCGAGGACACGATCTAAGGGCTCTCAGCATGGAGACCTTCTCTCACAAGCCTTTGGATCGTTCAGATGTAACAGGATCAGGGCGAAGCAAAGTTCTGTTTGCTGAAGTGCCGCTAGAACGAGCTAGCGAGTACCTGTGCTCTGCAGTCGACCTGGCTGGTCGGCTCGCGAACTATCTTGCTGGGAAGGTGAAGGAAGCGGGCTTAACGAAACTGCTAGCCGATCTTGAGATGCGACTGGTCCCAATGCTGAGCCGGATGGAACTCTCCGGGATCGCGATTGACGATGATTTTTTTCAGTCGATGCGAGGGAGGCTTAAGCGCGAACTTGACCTGATCGAGTCCGATATTTTTAAACTTGCGGGTGGCGAATTCAACCTGAACTCTACACCCCAACTCCGGCAGGTCCTGTTCGATAAGCTGGAAATGCCGGTACTAAAGAAGACCAAGACGGGGCCATCCACCGACGCCTCGGTTCTTGAAGAGCTTGCTTCCATGGGGCACGATATTCCGCGTCTGATGATGGAGTATCGAGAGCTTGAAAAGCTCCGCTCTACCTATGTCGAAGCTCTGCCACAGCTAGTGAATCCTAGCTCTGGCCGGATTCATACGTGCTTCAATCAGACCGTTGCCGCGACGGGAAGGCTTTCCTCCAGCGCCCCGAACCTGCAGAACATCCCGATCAGGACTGACCTTGGCCGCGAGATTCGCAAAGGCTTTGTTGCTTCACCCGGCAACGTTTTTCTCGCCGTGGACTATTCTCAGATCGAACTTCGCGTGATGGCGCACTTCTCCGAGGATAGCGCTTTTGTGACGGCATTCCAGCAGGGCATCGATGTTCACAGGCAAACGGCTTCTGTAATTTTCGATGTCCCTGTAGACGAAGTAAGCGGAGGGATGCGGAACCAGGCCAAGACCGTAAACTTCGCAACGCTATACGGTCAGGGTCCCTTTTCACTGGCACAGCAGCTCGGCATATCTCGCGAAGAGGCAAAGCAGTTCATAGGAACCTACTTTGAACGGTTTTCCGGCGTGCGAGGGTTCTTAGACAAGCAGGTTGAGATGGCTAAGAGTGTCGGATATGTGGAGACCCTCATGGGACGTCGTCGCTATGTGCCGGAACTCAGAGCTGGGAACTGGAATGTCCGACAGTTCGGCGAGCGTGTCGCACAGAACACGCCGATTCAGGGTTCTGCCGCAGACATGATGAAGAAAGCGATGATCGAAGTGCAGGCTGCACTCGACGCTACGGATGCGAATGCGAAGATTTTATTGCAGGTCCACGATGAGCTACTTCTCGAGGTTCCGGAGCACGAGGTGGACGACGTGCGCACCCTCGTTGTAGATCGGATGGAGAGCGCGGTTGAACTCCGTGTCCCGATCGTCGCAGAGTGGGGTGTCGGAAAGAGTTGGTACGACTGCAAGAGCTAGGTAGGGCTGACCCTCAGGCTGTTCATCACGGTCGCCCGTGAGGCTCCAATCTCCTCCAGATAATTGTCAGCCCCATCCTGGCTTAGACCGGAGATTGGAGGGCTGCTCTCCTCCGGATGAGTTACTTAATTCGCGCTCCAGAACCCAGAGAGTGACTCTCCGTGTGGGCTCTCCTTGAGCTTTTCAAACGCGCGGTTGCGGATTTGACGGATACGCTCACGTGTGACCCCCAGCAGCGACCCGATTTCCTCAAGGGTTCGCTCTTCACCGTCGTCTAATCCGTAATAAAGGTAAAGGATCTTCCGCTCGCGCTCGGTCAAGTAGCTGTCAAACATGGTCTCGAGGAACTCTCTGCGTGCGATGGATTCTACGTCTTCCTCGATATCAGCTGCTGCCGTTCCTGCAAAGCGTTCACCAAAGCTGGAACTGTCACGGTCCCCCCGGTCGATCGGTGCATCCAGGCTTAGTTCGGAGGCTGCGACACGCCGCAGAGCTCGGATCGTATCAACTGGTTCGTCCATCTCTCTTGAAATTTCAAGATCTGTCGGCGCCCGCCCGAGCATCTGCGTCAAAGCAGTATTTGTTCTGGCGAGCTTGGCGAGATTGGAATTTTGGTTGAGCGGAATTCGGACGGAGCGCGTTTGCTCTGCAAGCGCTTGCAGTACCGTCTGCCTAATCCACCAGACCGCATAGGAGATGAATTTCACACCCTTGTCAGGGTCAAACTTCTTGACTGCCTTGAGCAGTCCCTCATTACCGATACACACCAGTTCGGCCAGTCCCAATCCGCGCCCTTGGTACTTTTTCACATATGAGATGACGAAGCGGAGATTGGCTGTTACAAGACGTTCCGCGGCTTCCTTGTCACCTTCTCGGGCGCGGCGAGCGAGCTCTCGTTCTTCCCTAGGGTCCTGTATCAGGGGGTACTTCTCAACGTCTTGCAGATACTGATCGAAAGAATCTAAGCCACGAGAGGAAGAAAACATTCGGTACGGTCGTTCCTCATTATCTGCAGGTTCAATCCGAGTGGCCCGGTCAGAACCCCTGTGCCATTTCTATTTCAGAAAAGCTTGCCTATGGGGTCGTTCTAGGTCAGTTCACGGAAAATCAAGGTGGAAACGAATGTGTAAATGTGTGTTTCCGGGGTCAAGGATTTTTTTTAGGGCTTGAATCTATCTCGACACGGGATTTGGTTTCCAGGGAGTAGGGATGTCTTTGCATGTTAGGGGTTCTGTTCGGAGATACGAGTCTCTGGACTGGAGCTAGAACACCAGAGACAGTGCCTAAGCCTTTTTGACACCGCCGGGTGGTTTCGTCAGCATCAGGGTGCTGGTGATGGAATTCCGAAGACGGGAAAGCTGGGCCTCCCAGTCAGATATCAGACTATAAGTTAGAGACCGAGAAATATGACCGCTGATCGTCGCAAAAACGCGCTCAAGTACCATGAAGAAGGACGTCCAGGCAAGATCGCCGTCGTACCGACTAAGTCTGTTGTCACAGCGCAAGACTTGTCGCTAGCGTACTCACCAGGGGTTGCAGAGCCTTGCCTGCAGATAGCCGAAACACCTGATGATGTTTTCAGGTATACTGCTCGCGGTAATCTGGTTGCAGTGGTCTCCAATGGGACCGCGGTGCTCGGCCTGGGTAACATTGGCCCTCTAGCCTCCAAGCCTGTAATGGAAGGCAAGGGAGTGCTGTTCAAGGCCTTTGCCGACATTGATGTCTTTGACCTTGAGGTAGGATCAGAAAAGGCGGAGGACGTCATAAGGTTTTGTGAGCTTCTTGAACCGACGGTTGGTGGTATCAATCTCGAGGATATTTCGGCCCCTGACTGTTTTATCATTGAACGCGCGCTCAATGAGCGACTCGACATCCCCGTATTCCATGACGACCAACACGGCACAGCCATTATCGCGGGGGCCGCTCTCCTTAACGCACTAGAGATCACGGACCGATCGGTCCAGGATGTCCGAGTGGTATTTAGTGGAGCGGGAGCTTCAGCCCTCTCAACCGCCGAGCACTTCCAGCGTCTGGGGGTGAAGAAGGAAAACATTCTCATCGCAGACTCTGTGGGGGTCATTTATGAGGGCCGTGAAGAGCGGATGAACGAGTACAAGACTCCTTTCGCGGTTAAGACAGATAGACGCACGCTCGAAGAGGCGATGAAGGACGCAGACGTCTTTATCGGTCTCTCGGTCAAGGGAATCGTTAGCAAGGACATGGTCAAAGGTATGGCGGCTGACCCCATCATCTTCGCGCTCGCAAACCCGGATCCAGAGATCCTTCCCGAGGACGTAGCAGAGGTTCGCCAAGACGCGATTATGGCGACCGGGAGATCGGATTATCCGAATCAGGTGAATAACGTGCTAGGATTCCCGTTCATATTTCGGGGTGCCCTTGATGTGAGAGCTAAGGCCATCAACCCCGAGATGATGTTGGCCGCAACGAAGGCCCTAGCCGATCTTGCTCGTGAGCAGGTGCCCGAGGCGGTTAGGGGGGCATACGAGGGAAGTGAGATCGCCTACGGTCGTGATTATCTCATTCCAAAACCTTTCGACCGCAGGGTACTGTACCACGTGGCTCCGGCGGTGGCCCAGGCAGCGATGGACTCCGGGGTTGCTCGAATAGATGTCGAGTTAGGCGAGTATCGTGATCGGCTCAGAGCCAAGCTTGGGCCGGGGTACGAGCTCATGCGCGACATGCGGGATAGAGCCCGGACAAAAAGGGCTCGGGTCATATTCCCGGAAGGGCACAACGATACGATCATCCGAGCGGCAAGCCAGCTAGTGGCAGATGGGATTTGCGATCCAGTGCTTCTAGGCCGGGCCCCCCGTATCCAAGAAAAGGCGGATCTTCTCGGGGTCGATATCAGCGGTGTCGAGGTTATCTATGCAGCAGAATTAGAAGACGAGCGAAGCCGTTACGCCGATCAGCTCTTTGAGAAGCGGGCCCGAAAAGGGCTGACGTTTTCCGAAGCTGAATGGAACCTGTTTAAGCCGGTATATTTTGCAGCGAGCATGCTCGAAAATGGAGAGGTGGACGCACTCGTTCATGGAATCGAGGCCAACTACGCTGAGGCCCTGCGTCCGTGCCTACATGTCGTCGGTCGGAAGCCCGATGGTTCGGGTGAAGCAGGACGATTGGCGGGCCTTTACATCCTAGCGTTTCCGAACCGAGAGCTTCTTTTCTTGGCGGATACGACCGTAAATATTGAACCTGATGCTAGGAGCCTTGCTGAGATCGCTTTACAGACGGCTGCATTTGTTCGAGACCTAGGCATAGAACCGAGAGTTGCCATGGTCACGTTCTCAAACTTCGGATCAGTCTCTCACGACGAAGCATCTACCGCTGCCGAAGCGGTCAAAAGGGTGCGAGAAATGGATCCGGGTCTGGAGATCGAAGGAGAGATGCAGGCGGATACCGCGGTAGATTTCATAAAGCTGAAGAGCACGTATCCGTTTTCCAGACTAACGGGGCCGGCGAACATACTTGTGTTCTCTCGGCTGTCGGCTGCCAACTCTGCGTATAAGCTGTTGGAAGAGCTGGGTGGTGCGGACGTGATCGGTCCAGTTCTCCTCGGAATGGCCAAGCCAGTCCACGTTCTCCAGCGCGGTTCGTCGCTGACGAATGTTCTTGATCTTGCAACGGTCGCATCTGTAGACTGGCAGGCTCGAAACCGACAAGTTTAGAGGGTGCCCTGGTCGCTTAGGCGGCGGGGCCTCTTTTTGTTACCTACACGAAGGCGATGCCCCGACCAAGGCGGCTATGGTTCAAAGCGGGTGCGGCCGGAGTGCTCCACTAATTAGAAGAGAAAGCAGACTGGCAAGCATGACTACCGACATGACTGAATCCAGTACGCCGGTGACTGGCGGAAGCAACAGAGACCTTTCTGGCCACGGCCTGAAGCCATCGGGCGAGGTGTCCTGGAATCTCTCCCCTGCCGAGCTTTATGAAGAGTCGTTGAGGCGAGGCGATGGTGAGCTCGTTCACATGGGCGCCATTGCAACAGTCACTGCGCCGCACACGGGCCGGTCTCCTAACGACCGATTCGTAGTGAGAGACGAGGCATCCGAAGAAGTAGTTGACTGGGGTAGCGTAAATGTGCCGGTAAGCTCTGCGCACTTCTCCGCTCTGCGTTCGGATGTCATCGAGTTTTTGAACGAGCGGGACCTTTTCGTTCAAGACGCTCGCGCGGGTGAAGATTCAACACATGGAATAGATGTCCGGGTCGTTAGCGAGAGTGCGTGGCATTCCTTGTTCGCTTACAACATGTTCCTCCGGATCGACGAACAAGCACGTGAATCCTTCGAACCAGATTTCACAGTGCTCCATGCTCCGCACCTCAAAGCTGATCCAGCACGCCATGGCTGCCGATCTGAAACGGCTGTAATGGTGAACTTCACGACTCGAGAAGTTCTGGTGGCGGGAACTCGGTACGCGGGTGAGATCAAGAAATCGATTTTTTCCGTCCTGAACCACATGTTACCAGATGCGGGCGTCCTCCCTATGCATTGCTCGGCCAATGTCGGTCAAAATGGAGACGTTGCTCTTTTCTTTGGGCTATCTGGTACGGGAAAGACTACACTCTCAGCCGATGCATCTAGAGGCCTTATAGGTGATGATGAGCATGGGTGGAGCAGGTCAGGCATTTTCAATTTTGAGGGTGGATGTTACGCGAAGACGATTCGCTTGTCTCAGGATGGTGAGCCGGAGATCTACCAGGCCACTCAAATGTTCGGGACGATTCTGGAGAATGTAGTTCTGGACGAGAAAACTCGAGCCGTCGACTATGCCGATGGCTCGATAACTGAAAATACGCGCGCCTCGTACCCTATCCACTACATCCCCAACGCTGTGCTGCCCAGCCGCGGAGAACATCCCGAAAACGTTGTCTTTCTGACGGCGGACGCATTTGGAGTACTTCCGCCGATCTCAAGACTTACGCCTGAACAAGCGATGTACCACTTCCTTTCTGGATACACAGCCAAGGTAGCGGGCACGGAGCGGGGAGTGACCGAACCTGTAGCAACGTTTAGCGCTTGTTTTGGCGCCCCATTTCTACCTCGGCATCCGGGAGTGTATGCTGAAATGCTGGGGGATAAGCTTCGCGAGCATGGGGCTACGGTATGGCTTGTGAATACAGGCTGGAGCGGTGGTGGTTACGGGGTCGGAAGGCGGATGAGGCTCGATTATACGAGGTCTATGGTGAATGCTGCCTTAGAGGGCCAGCTCGACGACGTGGAGTATCTCAGGGATCCCGTTTTCAGCCTCGCAACCCCTGCCACAGTCTCTGGTGTACCCGAAGAGATTCTCCAGCCGCGGGGCACTTGGTCTGATGGAGCAGCATACGATATTTCTGCGAGTAAGCTTGCAGAGATGTTCAGGAAAAACTTCGAGCAGTTTGCGGATCGGGTGTCCGAAGAAGTGAGGGAAGCCGGACCTCAGTGACCCTCCCCCAAGGTCCTTCGCAACACTGGAATAGTCGCTGAGCCCGGACTGATTCTGAGCGGCCCTGTAATCGCCTCCGTTTTTTGCGGAACCAGTTTGTTGGGTATGCGCCACAGGAAGCGCTTCACCCGCATAGCGATTAGGTTCGGGCGTGGAATCCCAGGTGTCCCGTCCTCACGATACGAATCGACATGAGAATTTCATTCCAGCATGCGATCTCAGTACTCACGTTCTCGGCTATAGTAAATGCAGCTCCATTAGCTTCTCAGGCGCCAGTCTATGTACCAGAGGATGCTTCTGCGCGTTATCACCCACTTCCATCCCTGCGCGAGCAGGCTGACGAGCAACAGGAGTGGTTGCGACTGCGATTGACGCGCGTATTGCCGGCGCTTATGGCTGAGTACGATGTCGATATGTGGATTCTCTCGATGCGCGAGTACGGCGAGGATCCCGTCTTTCGGGCTATAGCATCACCAACGACCTTCGCGGCACGGCGCCGTTCGATTTATGTCTTCACGCGTCAAGATGACGGAACCTTAGAGCGTCTAGCGCTCGGTGGCACGAGTCAGGGAGGGATGTTCGAAGCCTTTCGGTCGACCCGGCCAGCCCCGACCCAGCCTACGGCAGAACTGGTAGGTAACGAGCAGTGGAATCTTCTGAGGGAGGTGGTCGAGGATCGCAACCCTGGAAATATCGTCTTGAACATTGATCCCGTCTGGGCTTTTTCAGACGGCTTGGGTGCGGGAGAGGCCGAGGCACTTTTGGAGGCTCTCGGTAATGAGTACTCAGCTAGAGTGAAGCGTGAACCGCGGCTCGCGATGAACTACATCTCTCTTCGTTTGCCAGAGATGATGCCTCGCTATCGAAAGATCGAGGAAAGTGTGCATGCTCTGATATCTGAGGCTTTTTCCAATTCTGTTATAACCCCCGGCGTCACAACGACGGATGACGTCGTTTGGTGGATGCGCCAAAAACTGAGAGATCTCGGGTACACCACTTGGTTTCAGACGTCTGTTAATGTCCAGCGAGAGGGGAGCCTACCGTCAGCGCCAGGTGTGGGAGGGTCAACCGTGATCCAGCCTGGTGACCTTCTTTGGACCGATTTCGGGTTGATTGCAATGAACCTGCACACAGACACGCAGCACCTTGGGTACGTTCTAAGAGAGGGCGAGACCGATGCTCCTAATGGCCTCAAGCAGTGTTTATCGAACTCGAACCGGCTGCAGGACATCCTTCTAGCGCACATGAAGCCAGGCCTCACGGGCAACGAGGTCTTAGCCAATACGCTTGCTCAAATGCGCAGCGAGGGGATTGATGGAACAGTCTACACACACCCGATTGGAGATCATGGACATGGAGCAGGACCTCTTATCGGACGGTGGGATGCGCAGGAGGGTGTTCCAGTGCGCGGCGACGCGGTCATGCTTCCAAATGTTTGGCATTCGATAGAGTTGCAGACCACGACGCCGATCCCAGAATGGGATGGAAAGCCTGCTTCGTGCCGACAAGAAGAGGAAGCATATCTCGCCGAGGATGGAGGTCGCCACTGGGTCTACCGACGTCAGAGCCGATTCCATCTGGTCTGGTAGCCGGGGATTGACTAGCCCAATCCTGACGAAGACGAGGAGGTGGGGTGAGTAGCACGGGGAAAGCTTTCGATCGATCCATAGTCGAGGGCCCTATAAGAGGGGCTGTGTGGAAGCTCGCGTGGCCTACGATGCTTCAGAACATCATCGGAGGGCTTCAGGGCATAGTGGATCATGCGATGGTAGGTAACTATGTCGGCTACGTGGGGAATGCGGCCATCGGTGTGTCTTGGCAGATCTTTCTCGTAGTCATTGTTTTCATCTCGTCTTTGTTTACGGGCATGGGCGTGTTGGTCGCTCGCTTTACTGGGGCCAATGAGCCTGACAAGGTTAATCGCACGGTATACCAAGCTTTTCTGACGGCAGTCATGCTCGTCGCCTTTGTTTTGGCGCCAATCGGTTGGGTGTTTTCTCCGGTACTTCTCGAACTGGTAAACGCAACCGCAGAGGTTCAAGCTGAAGCGTTGCCCTACCTGCGAACGATGTTCGTTTTTTCTTTCGGGATGCTTCTCTTCTTCATGTTTTCAGGGGCTTTACGCTCGGCCGGAGATGCGCAGACGCCGATGCGACTCGGGATCGCGATGACACTGCTGAACATTGGTCTCAATGTCATCCTGATTCGCGGCCTCGGTCCAATCCCGGCGTTTGGTACCCTGGGTGCTGCGATGGGCACTGTTATTGCGGGTGGTGTTGTGTCTGCTTACGCGCTCGTGAGCCTGTTTGGCGGCCGTTGGGTTGTCGCGTTTCACCGAAACATGGAGTGGAAACCGGACTGGAATATTATTCGAGAATTATTCCGCTTTGGTCTCCCTACTGGGATTCAAGGAGTAGCGATGAACATTGGCGGTGTGCTGCTCCTCGCATTTATTGGGTCACTAGCTACCAGTGCCCAAGCTCAGGCAGCATATGTTGTGAGTTACACGCAATTGTTCTCGTTTATAACGTGGACATCTGTGGGCATCATGGGGGCGACCGCTGCGGTTGCAGGCCAGAATCTCGGTGCGGGAAAGCCTGATCGGACTGCAAAATCGGTCAACGTTGCCGCGGGTTTTGGCCTTTCCCTGGCTGCGGTTATTGGTCTCACTTTCCTGCTTATACCCGACCATCTCCTTGGAATTTTCGGGATGAACGATCCGGTGGTACAAGGACTCGCTGTGGAGCTCCTGAGATACCTCGCCGTATCTGGACTCTTTATAACTGTCGCGCTTGCATATACAGGAGGCTTGCAGGGCACCGGAGATACCAAAAGCCCAATGTACATTTCGATCGTCTCTCAGATGATCATCCCACTGGGGATGTGCTGGACTATCCAAACGTTCTCTACCCTTGATCCACATGAGATCTGGATGGCCATAGTGTTGGGACACTTCGCCCGGATGCTGCTTAGCATGGTAGCGTTCAGGCGCGGGCACTGGAGTGAGATCCGAGTAGATATTGGAGGTGCGGAGTCGGCCTGACGCAACCTCCCCGCGCATCTCGCGGTGGCACCGTTCGGCCCCCATTATCACCGTTTCCAGTCACCAAGAACGGGACGCTGAGTGCATAGATGGCAAAGCAATACTGGCTGATGAAATCAGAGCCCTACGTCTACTCGATTGAAGACCTCGAGCGGGATGGCTCAACGTGTTGGGAGGGGGTAAGGAACTACAAGGCGCGCAACAATATGCGTGAGATGAAGGTGGGCGACGAAGTCCTCTACTATCACTCGAATGCCAAGCCCCCGGGGGTTGTGGGCATAGCCCGCGTGTGCAGGGAGGCCTATCCCGACCACTACGCTTTCGAGAAGGGACATACGTATTTCGACGCTAAATCCGACCCAGAAAACCCGCGCTGGTACATGGTCGACGTTGAGTTCGTCTCTAAGGTCGATGATGTCGAGCAGCCACTGTCTCTGCACCAGATTAAGGCCGACGATAAACTTTTGGATATGGAGCTGATCCGCTACGGACGACTGTCTGTACAGTCGGTGAAAAAGTCTGAGTTTGACTATGTGAAGAAGTTGGCGGGGCTTTGATCCGCGCTCGTCCTGCATACGAGAAGCCGGGTGGAGTTGAGGCACGCGGGGGGTCAGCTTGGCAGGGCTCGATTTATTGGGCTCTAGCAGCTTGCAAGCTGGGACTCATGTTAATGCTCTTGCCTGGGGCTGCTGAGGGGCAGAAGGTCCCGGACGCTAGGGCGCTCGGCGTTCACCTCACAGGTGAACCTGGTCCGAACAATGCAATCACAGATGTCGCTGGTGTCGAGGTTGGACATACGACGATCATCCAGGGTGAGGGGCAACTCGTCGTTGGAGAGGGTCCGGTTCGAACCGGCGTTACAGCGATTCTTCCGCGCGGTCGGGAATCTGGAGATTCGGTCTTTGCTGCTTGGTTCAGCTTGAATGGCAACGGTGAAATGACGGGTACCACCTGGATTGAGCATTCAGGGATTCTAGAAGGCCCGATCATGATCACGAACACTCATAGTGTGGGAGTAGTGCGCGACGCTGTTATAGCTTGGCAGAGGGATCGGGATCCGACGTTTCTATGGGCGTTACCTGTTGTGGCTGAGACTTATGACGGGAGCCTCAACGACATAAATGGTTTCCATGTCACCGCAGACCACACTTTTGATGCATTGGACGGTGCCCGTGGAGGAGCAGTTTCTCAGGGTGCGGTCGGCGGAGGAACTGGGATGCGCTGCCATGGCTTCAAGGGAGGAATCGGTTCCGCGTCTCGACTCGTTGGGCCTTATACTGTCGGGATTTTGGTGCAGTGTAACCAGGGTTTAAGAGAGGATCTGCGGATCTCTGGCGTTCCTGTAGGGGAGATGTTACCAGAGCCGTCATCTTGCTATGCAGATCGATCAATTCCTGCCGCAGTGCGTAGGCGCGGAGTGCCGTGGTGCATGCGCCCCAGTGGTGAGCCGCCCGATGCCCTTGTCGATAGCGGAGGTTTACTCGAGCCAATCCCGGAGGGAGCGGGGTCGATCATTATTGTGCTCGCGACAGATGCGCCGCTTCTCCCAACTCAAATCAAGCGACTAGTCACACGGACCACTATGGGCCTCGCTCGAGTCGGCGGCATGGGCTATAACGGGTCCGGAGATATTTTCATCGGCTTTTCAACAGCGAACCGTGCGGCGGCGGCGGGGCGGGCTGAAGTGACTGGATTGGAGATGATACCTAATGATCAACTCAACGGGTTGATTGTATCTTCAGTGCACGCAACCGAGGAGGCGATCCTCAATGCGATGCTGGCTGCGGAGACGCTCACCGGGATCAACGGTTACACGGTCCCGGCTCTTCCCGAAGATCGACTCACGGAGATCATGTCTAGGATGAATAGTGTCCTAGGCGATCCTAAACGGAAGTAGTGGAAGTTTTGTAATCAACTCTCATTCAACCTCAGTGATCATGAGTTCACTTGTTCAGAACTACATCGGAGGAGGATGGCGCTCGGCGTCGTCACCCGAGACCCACTCAGTAAAGAACCCGGCCTCGGGAGCCGAGATCGCCCAAGTACCTCTCTCCACGTCTTCAGACGTCGATGCGGCGGTTCAAGCCGCGAAGGCTGCTTTTCCTGGATGGCGCTCGACCCCTTCGCCCGTGCGGGCTCGTGTTCTCTTTCGGTTGAAAGCGTTGCTAGAAGAGCATAAGGAAGAACTGGCGGTGCAACTGACCAAGGAGCATGGCAAGATCTTAGCAGAGACGCGCGGGGAGGTGCAGCGGGGGATTGAGAATGTTGAACATGCTTGCGGTGTTCCCACGCTGATGATGGGCGACACGGTTGAAGAGATTTCTAAAGGCATCGACTCAGCGTCCTGGCGTCAGCCTCTCGGTGTCTTCGGCATTATCACCCCGTATAATTTCCCGGTAATGATCCCTCTGTGGTTTTGGCCCTACGCAGTTGCAACAGGAAATACCGTGGTGCTTAAGCCCAGTGAGCAAGATCCTCTCACGCACCAAAAGATAGTGGACCTTGCTAGGGAGGCTGGGCTTCCGGATGGCGTTTTGAATGTCGTACACGGTGGTCGTGAGGTCGTCGAAACGATGTGTGACCACCCTGATATAGAGGGTGTCTCGTTCGTGGGCTCGAGTGATGTAGCGAAGATAGTCTACACGCGCGCTGGGGCCGCCGGGAAACGAGTGCAGACCCTTGGCGGTGCGAAGAACTTTCTGATCGTCATGCCCGATGCGGATATGGACGCGACGCTGGACGCGTGTGCTGGTTCTATCTTTGGATCGTCAGGTCAGCGCTGCTTGGCTGGGAGTGTCGTCGTCGGCATTGGAGACGCGCACCATCAAATCCGTGAGCGCATCCTTGATTATGCCTCCTCAATCCGAATAGGGGATGGGCTCGAGAGCACAACACAGATGGGCCCAGTCATTTCTGGCACACATCGCGACAGGGTGAAAGAGTTTATCAATCAGGGTGTGGCGGATGGAGCGACCCTCGCGCTAGACGGACGGGGTGCCACTGTTGAGGGGCTTGAAGGTGGCTACTGGGTAGGACCTACAGTTTTCGAGGATGTCGCACCAGGTATGTCGATCGCTAGTGAGGAGATCTTTGGCCCAGTGGCTAGTATCAATCATGCCGACAGTGTTGAGGATGCGATTGAGATGATGCACAGCAATCGGTATGGGAACGCATGCTCGCTCTTCACTACGAGCGGGCATGCGGCACGTGAGTTCCGCTACCAAGCAGGAATAAGCATGGTCGGCATCAATATCGGAGTTGCGGCACCGATGGCGTTTTTCCCGTTTGGTGGCTCCAGGCAGTCGTTCTTTGGCGATCTTAAGGCTGCGGGCAAAGACGGTATAGCGTTTTATACCGATCAGCGCGTGGTGATCTCACGATGGTCTGCGGTAAAGGCTGACCCGCACAACCTTCCAAAAAACAGCTAATGGGTAGTATCGTCGCGTTCCTGCGTGACAGCTAAGTGACTGAAGACCTAAACCGAGCACGCCAGATGATTGAACCATCTACTATCCCAGACGCCACTAGCGCCGAGACTATCCACGGCCGAGATGAATTTCTCCTCCCAGGGATGCTCCACCTGTACGAGGAACCCCTCGTGCTTGCGGAGGGAAATGGAGTACGGGTTAAGGATCCAGAAGGCAACGAGTATCTTGACCTTTTTGCTGGCATCCTGACGACTTCAGTCGGGCATTGTAATCCCAACGTAGTAGGCGCGGTCGCCGAGCAAATGAAGAAGCTCGGGCACATTTCGACCCTCTATGGACACGAGATGCACATCGAGGCGGCGCGCAAGATTGCAAACATTGCCCCCGGGATGTTGAACAGAACATTTTTCAGCAACTCGGGCACGGAAGCGGTTGAGACGGCACTGATGATGGCGTGCCTGGCGACGGGCCGAAGCGAGATCATCGCCCTGCGTGTCGGCTACCACGGCCGCTCGTTCATGGCGACGAGCGTGACTGCGCACTCGGGCTGGCGGCCGCTGGCTACCCCAGTGGCTGGCATCAAACACGCGAAGTCTCCGAACCTCTACCGTTGTTGCCCGTCAAAGGCGCCTTGTGACAAAGCATGTGTCGACAAGTTTGTGGATGATCTCGAAGAGGTGATTGTGACTACGACTAACGGCCGGCCGGCTGCGTTCATCGCCGAGACTATAATGGGCGTGGCCGGATACGTAGTGCCGCCAATGGGTTATTTCGAAAAGGCAGCCGAGGTGATCAGGCACTATGGTGGCTTACTTGTCATCGATGAGGTGCAGGCGGGATTCGGTCGTTGTGGGGACCACTGGTTCGGAATCCAGCACCATGGGGTCGAGCCGGACATTATGGTGATGGCGAAGGGCATCGCGAACGGCGCTCCGGTTGGCGCCACGGTCACGACGGACGAGATCGCTCATTTGTGGAAGGGTAAGCACATTTCAACTTTCGGCGGGAACCCGGTCTCAATGGCTGCCCTTTGTGCCACACAGGACGAGCTGCATCGTCACAAGGCACCGCAAAACGCTCGCCAGCGTGGGGATCAGCTCAACGCAGCGCTCAAGGAAATGCAGGTGCGCCATCCGTGGATGGGTGACGTACGAGGTATGGGCCTAATGCAGGCGATAGAGGTCGTAAAGGATCCTATCTCGAAAGAGCCAGACCTAGAGCGCACTAAGAAGCTTTTGGAGGCCTCACGTGAGGAAGGGGTTCTTGTTGGACTGGGTGGTCTATATGGCACGGTCGTGAGAATCGGGCCGTCGCTCTTGATTACGGAGCAGGAGATGGCAGAAGGGATCGAGAAGCTTGGGAGGGCGGTGGACAGGGTGGGTTCCTGATGCCGCTTGATGCCTGGGTTTTGTTGGTCGTATCTGTCGGCCTTGGCCTTGGCCTTGAAGTTTCATTCATTCTGGCTCGGAGGCGGGGTCGGTGACCTCGGCCACGATTCTCGGCGTCGTTATTGGCTACTTGCTGATCCTTCTTGCGATCGGCTTTTGGGGCGGCCGGGAGTCGGGTGACCTAAAGGGTTACTACGTTGCGGGCAAGAAACTGCCGTCTTGGGTCATTGCGTTCAGCTCGAACGCGACAGGGGAGAGTGCTTGGTTATTGCTTGGCCTCACCGGGATGGGTTACGCCATTGGTGTTCATGCCTTCTGGATCATAATGGGTGAGGTGCTGGGGGTGGCGTGTGCTTGGGTCTTGGTCGCTCGGCCCTTCAAGGAGTATACGGATCGGTGTGACGCTATAACCGTTCCCGATTACCTGACTGAGCGCTTTCGCGATACGACCAATGCGTTCAGATGGCTATCTGCGGTCATCATCCTGAGTATGGTTGTGGCTTACACCGCGGCTCAACTCACGGCGTCAGGTAAGGCTTTCGACTCCTTTCTTGGTACCGGGTACACACAAGGTGTCTGGATTGGCCTCGCGATAGTTCTGTTTTATACAACGGTTGGAGGCTTTAAGGCCGTCGCCTACTCGGATTTTCTTCAGGGTGTCCTGATGCTGGGTTGTCTCCTCATGTTACCCATAGTGGGGATCGCGAATGCGGGGGGCTGGGGTGATATGATCACGAATCTTCGCGCTCAGGACCCAGCTCTGCTTGAGCCCATGGGCACCTACGGTCTAACGCTGGCCGGAGTGTTCAGTGCCGCGGGGTCCGTGGCCATTGGCCTGGCTTTCCTTGGGTCTCCGCAGCTCTTGACTCGTTTTATGGCGGCTCGAGATCAGAAGCAGATAGTGGACGGGGGGTTCTGGGCCGTCCTCTGTGTGATCGGGTTTGACGTGGGTGCCGTCTTCGGCGGTATGGCTGGACGGTCGCTTTTTCCTGGCTTAGCTGACCCGGAGACGATCTTGCCGGCAATGAGTGCAGCACTATTTCCGGCTTTTTTCACCGGAATCTTTCTAGTGGTAGTGCTCGCGGCCATTATGTCGACCATGGACTCTCTCCTGATTCTAGCGTCTTCTGTAGTGGTTAGAGATATAGTGCAGAAGTCACTCGGCTCGTCTGCTTCTGAGCGTATGCTTTCGATAATGGGCAAAGCCGTAACCGTCGTGATTGGAATTGTCGGGCTAGTCGTCGCACTCCTAGAGGTGCGAGTGATCTTTGATTTTGTTCTGTTCGCCTGGTCGGGGATCGCGTGTGCGTTCACGCCCGTTGTGCTCTGTTCACTTTACTGGAAACGAACCACTCGCGAAGGAGCGATCGCAGGCATGATCGGTGGTTTTGTCACAACAGTCATTTGGGTTCGAGTGTTCAAGGCGGGCTTCTACGAGTTGTATGAGATGATTCCCGGTTTCGCTGCCGGGTTGCTAGTGTGCATTGTGGTAAGTCTCGTAACGAAGCCGGATGACGGTGCGGTAGCCGAGCTCGAATCTGTTCGTGGCACGGTGGGGCCGGTGTTCTAATAGAGGGAGGCACGATGTCGGATTTCGATCGTAGGCAATTCTTAGGACTCGGTGCAGCAGCAGCAGCGGGACTGACCACCGGATGCGCGCCCACCAGAGAAGGAGCTTTCGTTCCGGATCTGATCGTGGTGAACGCTAACGTCCTGACACAGGATGACAGCCAGCCGAAGGCTGAAGCCTTTGCGATCCACAACGAAAGTTTTGTAGCAGTCGGATCGTCAGCGGACGTGAAGAACCTCGCTGGGCCCAACTCGACGGTGCTTGACGTTGCGGGTATGACTGTTGTCCCGGGCTTTATCGACGCGCATTCACACCCTTCTGGCGCAGGCTTGAATGAGCTCAGGAATGTAAATACCAATTTGGGTTCAATCGCGCGCATCCAGGGGGCGCTGCGTGAGCGTGCTGCGTCTACGCCTCCGGGCGAGTGGCTCGTCGGTTTTATGTACGACGATACGAAGCAGGAGGAGGGGCGCCCTCTCAGCCGGATAGACCTCGATGAGGTGAGCACAGATCACCCAATCATGGTCGGCCATCGTGGCGGCCATACGGGGGTCTACAACTCTAAGGCGTTTGAGCTAGCCGGCGTGACTGCACAGACGAGGGATCCTTTCGGGGGACACTTCTATCGAGAGAATGGAGAATTAACGGGCAAGGTCGCTGAGCGAGCACGAGGCGCATTCAATGTGCCTAGCGGCTCGACCCCAGAGGAGCGTGCTCGAGGTGTCGCCGTGATCTGCCAAAAGATGAACGCTGCTGGACTGACCTCGGTCCACCAAGCGGGGACATCTCGGAGTGATTTTATCGCATACCAAGATGCTCGAGCGAGTGGCAACCTCTCTCTTCGGACGAATCTCATGGCGCGCGGGCTGACGTTTCCATCACTAATGAGGTCAGGCGTCCGGACAGGCATGGGTGACGAATGGCTTCGGATTGGGCCCGTGAAGTTCTCTGCGGACGGGTCTGCATCTGAGCGCACTATGGCCATGAGTACTCCATATGCTGGACGTCCGGACGACTTTGGGATCCTTACAATGACTCAGGACGAAATTCATGACGCTGTGGAAGAGGCTCATCGTGCTGGTTGGCAGATTGCGATCCATGCGAATGGAGATATCACAATCGACATGGTGCTGAATGCCTATGAGCGGATGGCTCAGCAGTACCCGCGTACCGATGCCCGACACCGCTTGGAGCACTGCTCCTTAGTGAATCCAGAGCTTCTGCGGCGGATAGCAGAGGGTGGCTATATACCTGCTCCTTTCTATACCTACGCCCACTACCATGGTGAGAAGTGGATCGAGTACGGTGAGGAGAAGATGAATTGGATGTTCGCTCACAAATCATTTATGGACTACGGAATTACCGTTGCACCAGCGTCGGATCACAGTCCAGGCCCCTATGAGCCGCTCATGGCGTTGCAGTCCATGGTCACACGCAAGGACTTTTCTGGTCGTGTTTGGGGTCCGAGCCAGCGTATCACCCTAGATCAGGCGATGAAGATTTGTACCATGCACGGGGCATACGCCTCGCACGAGGAAAGAGTCAAGGGCTCAATCACCACTGGCAAGCTGGGTGACTTTGTCGTGCTGAGTGAGAGCCCGTACGATGTAGATCCAGACGGGATCAAAGAAATTCAGGTGGCGCGGACCGTGGTTGGAGGAAAAACCGTCTACGAAGCCTGACTCAACTGATATTCAAATGAAGGACAAAGGAAGAACTGGGATGCTTCAAAACTTGATTGCAGGTCGAGCCCGCACGTTGATGTTCACTGTTGTGATGGCAGAACTGATTTTGGTCTTACCGATGGCCGCACAGGAATCCACCGTGCTTGATCTCCCTGACCTCGACCAGCCGGTAGAGATTCTTGTCGACCAGTGGGGCATTAGTCACATCTATGCCGAGACCGAGCATGATTTGTTTTATGCTCAGGGGTGGAATGCAGCCAGAGATCGACTCTTCCAACTAGAGCTTTGGCGGAGGCAAGCGACAGGTACAGTGGCTGAGATTCTGGGAGAGAGAGAGCTTCAGCGAGACATCGGGACTAGGCTATTCAAGTTTCGCCGGGATCTTGAGCAAGAACTCAATTACTACCACGACCGTGGCTCTCTGATAATCAATGCCTATACTGACGGCATCAATGCGTACATAACGCAGACGGAGCAGGACCCAAGCCTTCTCACCATCGAGTTTGAACTACTTGGCATTACGCCGGGGCACTGGACTCCTGACGTTGTGATCTCAAGGCATCAGGGACTTCTGGGCAATATAGGGGCGGAACTCGCTACCGGGCGGCGAGTCGCCGAGATCGGAGCGGAGGCAGTAAAGCATCTTTCTACTTATGGACCAGGTGATCCGCTTCTGGAGTTGGACCCCACACTCGATGGCGAAGCTCTTTCCGAGGACATTCTAGGAATCTACAACGCCTTCCGCAGGGGGGTCCGCTTCCAGCCGGAGGACATAGTTGATCAGTCCCGGAGAGGTGATGTCGACGCATTCGCGATGCTTGAGGAAGCGGCACTCGACGCGTCGAGTGTTGTGGCCTATGACGTGGAGCAGGACATCGGGTCGAACAACTGGGTCATCGATGGCACCCGCTCAGAAAGCGGCTTTCCGATGATGGCCAATGACCCACACCGGGCTCAAGGATCACCCTCCTTGCGTTACTGGGTGCACCTGGTTGGCCCAGGATGGAATGTGATAGGTGGAGGCGAACCTTCGCTTCCGGGCGTATCGATTGGACACAACGAATACGGGGCTTGGGGGCTGACTGTCTTTTCGACGGATGCAGAGGACCTCTATGTCTATGCGACGAACCCGGTGAATCCGAATCAATACCGGTACCGGGGAGAGTGGGAAACAATGACCGTCATGACCGAGGAGATTCCTGTTCGAGGTGAGATGCCTCATACAGCGACGCTCAAGTACACGCGGCATGGGCCGGTTGTCTTTGAGGACGAGGAGCGCAATCTAGCGTATGCGGTGCGTGCGGGATGGATGGAGATTGGAGGTGCTCCGTATCTAGCATCGCTGCGAATGGATCAGGCGAAGACGTGGGAAGAATTCAGGGAGGCTTGCAACTACTCCAATATCCCTGGTGAAAACATGATATGGGCAGGGCGAGACGGTACGATTGGTTGGCAATCGGTTGGTATCGCACCCGTCCGTCGCAACTGGAGCGGCCTTGTACCCGTGCCCGGCGACGGCCGGTACGAGTGGGACGGGTACCTGCCGATCATTGCAAAGCCACATGTGGTGAATCCCGAAGAGGGATATTTCGCCACCGCCAATAATGACCTAATTCCGCGCGACTATGAGCACATGGATGCCGTTGGGTTCTCTTGGTCTGATCCCTACCGCTGGCTCAGGATTGTCGAAGTTCTCGGGGGCGGAACGCGCCTTTCAATAGCAGACAATATTCAGCTCCAGACGGATGAATTGTCACTTCCAGCCCGCCAGCTCGTGCCTATGCTTGAGGAGGTTGGTTCCAGCGGTCGGACTGAACAGGCGAGAGAACTTCTTCTCGACTGGAACTACGTGATGGACAAGAATTCGATCGCGGCAGGCGTCTATGCAGCGTGGGAAGGGGAACTCCGCCGCGCTGTCCGTGACGCTGTCGTTCCGCCCGGTGTAGGTATGAACTTGTCGTTGTCTAAGGTTATCGAGAAGATCATGGTTCCCCCGGGGACGTTAGGCGGAGATCCAATGCGCGCGCGCGACGAGCTACTCGTTTCAGCGCTCGCAGCTGCCGTGGACGCGCTAGAGGAGAAGCTCGGCTCGGATATGTCTGGCTGGCAGTACGGACAGGAGGATTACCACCACGCTTATTTGCATCACCCCATGGGTACCGCGGTAAGCTCTGAGACGCGTGCAATATTGGAAGAAGGCCCTCGACCGCGCGGTGGCTATGGCTCTACGGTGAACCAGACTGGCAACGGAGACAACCAGACATCAGGAGCATCTTTCCGGATCATTGTTGACACCGGAGACTGGGACAGAGCCGTTGGTATGAATACACCGGGCCAGAGTGGAGACACGCGGTCACCGTTCTATGACAACCTATTCGAGTTTTGGGCGAAAGATCAGTTCCACCCGGTTTTTTATTCCCGGGAACGGATTGAGGAGGTCACCGCCGTTCGGATCGAGCTGCGGCCGCAGGGATAATGTTTAACCTAAGCGGGATGCGCTCTGGCATAAGGGGCAAGCGCTTGAGCGACTTAGATGGAAAGTCACTCCCTCGATTAGCGATAGAAGGCAGTACGATTGTTCTCTCGATACTGGTCGCTTTTGGAATCGAAGCTGCATGGGAAGAGCGGAAAGAACGTGTTCGTGAGAGAGAGGCCATCGAGCAGCTGATCTCAGAATTTGAGGTGGTGCGTGATCGTTTGGTAAGTCTTGATTCTGTATACGAGCATGGGCCATTTCGAGGGAAGGCGCCACTCCGTGAGCTGCTGGGTCTTATGGGTAGTGAGCGTGGGGCGTTCAGTGACGCTCGCCTTGACTCTCTTGTTGCGTCATCCTTGGGAGGCATAGAGCCAGAGTTGCCCGATGGGGCACTCTCCGCAGTAGTAGCTTCGGGGCAGTTGGCGCTGATTCGTTCAGACAGTTTACGTATCTCTCTGGCAGAGTGGATGCCTCACCGGGAAACGGTTCAGGCTGATGCAGAGGGGATCGGCGAGCTCACCTCTGATCATCTGCTCCCATTTCTGTGGAGCCAAGCTTCGGTCAGGGCCGTAGACGTAAACACTCGCTACCACGTGGAGTTGGGTTTCGGGCCCTTCGACCGGGACCATTGGCCCCTTCTGCAGAGTCGCATGTTTGAGAACCTGATCAACGAACGCCTTACTATATTAGAAGCCGCTTCGGGTCGCCTAAGTGAAGCACTTGATCATGCTGAAGTGGTGCTCAGCCTCCTGCGGGCTGAGCTAACCGAATTGTGACTTTTTCAATTGGGAGCAGCCGATCAGTAAGGCCCAGGACCTTTGACGGGCCCCCTCGGATCTTACTCCACGAGCTATCACGATGACTAGCTCCGAAAAAGCGATACGCGACCCGCTTTGGGAGACGGTGCACCTAGACGCGATGGCGGTGAGTATCATTGATACGGCCGAGTTTCAGCGTCTCCGCTATATTCGCCAGCTAGGGCTCGCCCATCTCGTCTACCCAGGGGCGACCCACACTCGCTTCGATCACGCCTTGGGTGTATATCACCTGACCCGGACTGGCCTGCAACATCTTCGTCAACGTGAGGACGTCCCACAGGAAGCTTGGGAGGGAGAAGAACTCATCCCGTACGCAGCCCTGCTGCACGATATAGGCCACTATGCGTACTCCCACGCTCTTGAAGAGCTAGAGCCGGAACACCTGCCTGCTCATCATGAAGAGGTCAGTCAGCGGTTCTTCGCTTCACCATCATTACGTGATGCCCTCGCGCCTTTGGGCGACGATGTTCCGGGGCGACTAGCCCAATTGATTCGCGGAGATAGCAAAATTCCCCTGCGGGGTCTGATCAGCGGCAGTCTTGATCTAGACAAAATGGAGTACCTACGCCGTGACGCACGTTTCTGTGGTGTTCCCTACGGAGAGGTTGACGTTTCACGCCTACTCCAAGGCCTCATGCTCTTGCAGGATCCAGAGACGGGTCTATACGAGGTGGGCGTGCATGAAAAGGCGATCGCCGCCCTAGAGTCGTTGCTGTTTGCTAAGTACCAGATGTTTCGGAATGTGTACTGGCACCATGCGGTCCGTGCAGCCACAGGGCTGTATAAAAGAATCGTAGAAGAGGCCGTGCGCGGTCGTCTAATTGACCCCGAAGACCTGATTGGCCCGACCGATGAAGAGTTGCTGTACGAACTCAGCCGCAGGGGGTTGGATTCTAAAGATGAGATTGGTAGGCGGATAGCTAAGCGTTGGATCCCCGCACTGCGTCATCGTAAGTTGCCCAAGCGCGCACTTGAGTTGACCGCCGCTGATCTTTCGGGGCGTGAGGTGGAGAGTTGGGCGATCGGTGACTCGCCACAAAAACGGGCTGTCGAGGATGAGCTTGCTAAGGAGCTAGGGCTCGAGTCCGGTGAAGTGATAATAGATTTCCCAGTCAAGCAAGCGATGTTTCAACTCGACCTCCTCGTTCAGCGCCGTAATGGGACTGTTCAACGCCTTGGTCTAGAAGGGGTAGAAGGTGTTCTAGACCTGCCGAGGGTCGCGAGGGAGCTCTACACCACGGCCCGCGTGCTCCGTGTCTTTACAATGGAGCGACGAGAAATTGCGGCGGACACAGTCCTTGAGCGTATAACCAGACCCCTTGCCGCCGTTTAGTGTAAATGCAGCTCTTATCAGTCGGCTGCGCGGCCGATGAATTCACCTTCGGGGCTGTTTAGGTTGCCAGCCTCTTGAGATCTCCCGACTGGTTTCGCAATGAGGGCCCCGGGGTTTGTGTGTTGCCTGAGCACGGAACCGCATTCTAGGGCTGGGTTAGAAAACGCACCGTATTGGTGTCGCCAAAAAGAGTAGTACCCAAATTCGATCAAGCGCACGATTCAGCCTGGCTCGGAATTCTTCAGGACCTTGACAAACTGACTAATCAGGGTGCAAAATATACGGCTTAGGAGTTTACGATTTACTCTGAGAGACGGAAGTGCAAGTCACACCAGTGAAGCCGGGCCTGCCCGGTTGACCGGAGTGCCTTGGGCTGGAAGGAGAACGCAACACGATGGCTGAGGCTACGACGACGAAGCGTCGCAAGCGCCGGGGGAAAGGAAATCTTCTTTCGGGGTTCGACGCCAGCGTCGAGGAACAGAGCGCTCTAGATCAGTATCTACGAGATGTCAGCCGGCACGAGCTTATCACTCCAGAACGTGAAAAAGAGCTCGGGGCACTTGCCCAGAAGGGTGATCAGGATGCCATTCAGGAGCTTGCTCGGGCAAACCTGCGTTTCGTGATCAGTGTCGCAAAGAAATATCAAAATCGCGGCGTCTCTCTGACAGATCTCATCCAAGAAGGGAACGTGGGCCTAGTTACGGCTGCCCGAAAGTTTGATCCGGAGCAGGGCGTAAAATTCATAAGCTATGCTGTTTGGTGGATCCGACAGGCGATTCTTGCCTCTTTGGCGAATCATGGCCGGGCCGTTCGCGTGCCTCTAAATCGGGCGAGCGACCTCGCGCGAATTTTCCGGGAAAAGGAACGACTGAAGCAGGAAAAGGGCCGTGAGCCGACCACCGACGAGCTGGCCGAGGCTACCCATCTGACTCCAGAGTTGGTCGAGTCTCTCCAGACGTTGAATTCTGCGGAAATAAGGCTGGACGCCCCCATCGGTGACTCCGAGGATTCTCAGCTCGTTGAGCGGTTTATAACGGAAGAGGCCGCAGAGCCGGAGGTCGAGGTTGAGAGCCGGCTTTTAACGGAAACCATCACGGAGGCTCTTGAGACTCTTGAGCCACGAGATGCGAAAGTTCTTCGGCTGTACTTTGGTCTCGAAGGCGAGAGGGAACATACGCTGGAGGAAATAGGCAACATGCTTGGCGTGACGCGCGAGCGAATCCGTCAGCTTCGGGATCGTGCCTTGCGTCGTCTGCGGGAAGGTGGAAAGGGCGGCGCACTGGAGTCCTTCGCCGCGTGATACGTGGGGCCTGGTGTCCGGCCCCACGGTTGAGCAGCCCCTGTCGGAGTCTTGCGCTCCGACTGGGGTTCTTTGTTTCATGAACATATGATTGGTTCGGGTACGTTCCTCGGCGTTGTGCATGAGACGGGTGGGGGCATCTACACAGTGGTCCTAGAGACCGGGGAACGAGTAGATGCGTCCCTCCGCGGACGCTTAAAGAAGCAAGATCGCACTGGTCGAGTCGTGGTCATTGGGGACAGGGTGGAAGTGCTGGTGGACGGCAATGAAGTGACCATTGAGTTAGTTGCAAAACGGCAGACCGAACTAGTACGGAGAGGGCGGGGGCGGGCGCCTAAAATCCTTGCGGCTAATCTGGATCATGTGTTCGTGGTGATAGCGCTCCGTGAGCCTCGGGGCTCCACTCAGCTGATTGATCGAATGCTGACCTTGGTCCACGCCAGCGGAATGCGCCCCTTGCTAATCTTCAACAAAGCAGATTTGGAGGGCACAGAGGAACTCGAAGAGACTTGGCTGACTCTCTATAGAGGGCTTGGTTACAAAGTATTGGTTACGAGTGTGCCTTCAGGAGAAGGTGTTGTTGAGCTGCACCGTGAACTGTGCTCTGGAACCTCTGCATTTATCGGACCCTCTGGTGTTGGGAAGTCATCCTTACTCAATGTCGTCGATCCGGGGCTTCAGCTTCGAGTCGGCCGGCTGTCTCAAAAGACCGGGACAGGACGCCATACCACGGTGGGCTCTCGACTGATCACGCTGGAGTGTGGTGGATTAGTTGCAGACACACCTGGTTTTGGTGACGTGGGCCTTTGGTCTGTAGACCCGGAGAAGGTGGGCTCACACTTTCCAGAGTTTGCTGAGAGCGCAGTCAGTTGCCGATTTAGAGGCTGTACACATTTACACGAGCCCGGCTGCGCAGTCCTTGAAGAAGTTGGTAAGGGCGCGATTGCAAGGTCTCGATATGAGAGCTATCGCTTTCTCCGGGCCGAGGCAGAAGAACAAGCTGAGTACTGAGTTCGTGTCTTCTGATTCGTTGAAGGAGTTTCTAGCTTTCAATCACGACTCGGCACAGTTGTCTTGGTAAGTGCGGACCCAGCGGTCACCCTGACGAGACAGTGCAGCGAACGACCGCTTTTGATCTCCGAACACGTCCAGCAGTATCTCGTCCAATCCGTCACCATCCCAGTCTAGGTGGTCGAAATATCGCGGCGCGGCTTTTCCATCTTCCGCGGTATCATGGAACCACGTGTAAGACTCCACGTATCCCGAGTCATTCTCATGCCCCATGACGAAAAGTGAATAGGCACCTTGCCCTGGGTCTCCGACCTCTAGGTTGTCGCCAATCATGAAGGTGGCTGCTATAGACTGTCCTGGAGTATTTCGGAGTTGAAAGGCCTGTATGTGGTCTCTCGCATTTAGCATTCCTAGCTCGGGCCATTGCGCACCGTACCTTGGAATCGCGTCCCCTGCGATGGCGAGGGTCGCTACGCGTTGCTCATAAGTGTTAGAGATCTCTCGGTATTCTTCATATGGTTGATTGACTTCATCCGCGGGCATTGCCAGCAGCCGTTCGGCATTCGCTGCTGTTGCAACAAGCTCCACCACACCACTTATGGCAGTGCGCGCACCACAGAATCCGATGGCAGGGCTGGTCGACTGAGCGATCATCCGACCTACACGCACGCCTTCGGAAAAGACTGCCCATTCTGAACCAGGGCCTATTAGCTTGGCCATTCGCTCTTCACTGCCCGAAAGTTGCTCGTTGGGAAAGGGTCGGAGGGTATCCGAATCAACTTCACCAACAACGATGAATCGACCTGTAGCTCCTTGTCTCATACCTGCTAAGAGGAGTGCCCTATCAGTGTCGGGTTCCTCCGCGGTTTCAAGGGGCGCCAGGGCCACCCTGGTCCGCCCAGTCGCTGATTCAGGAGCTCGAAGTGCGATGTCAAGGCCCCCAAACTCTACGTTGTCGCAGCCGGTACCCGTCGTTAAGATCACCGCCACTACTAGTAAGTGCTTTTGCATCAATCTTGTGGCACTGCCTCTGATCTTGGAATTCTGACTCGGTTACGAGGGCACAAGCTAGTCTGGACCCCCCGGTGAGCAAGCTTCTAATGGACCAGCATGTCGACGGAAATGCTTCACTCCGAGAGGTGATGAGTTCTTATCCGACGGGCGTTACGGTCGTCGCAGCAAGTGAACCAGCCGGTGCCCCCTTTGGATTAACTGTGAATTCTTTTACATCGCTCTCGCTCAACCCCCCCCTAATCTTGGTGTGTATTGGGCAAACATCGACATTGCATGACCGGTTAATCGCCTCAGACAATTTTTCGGTGAACGTCTTGGCGGGAAATCAGCGAGCAGTAGCAGACCGTTTCGCTGCGGAGCCTTCTAGAGATCGTTTCAAGGGAGCGGCTTGGCGGGCCGGGACCCTTGGCGTTCCGCTAATAGATGGAGCGACTGCTTGGCTAGAGTGTTCACGTTATGAGCTTCTGGAGGGAGGGGACCATACCATTCTGATCGGTCGCGTTGAGCATTCTTCTGTTACGGAGCGGGATGCATTGGTATACCACAGGGGTACCTTGAGTCCATCGAAAGGATGAATCAATCGTTCCCGATGGATGAAGTGAGTGGTCTTATTTTTGGTGAATCCCAAGCCTACAATTTCGACAGTATTCGACGTGGCATTCCATGTACTACCCGGCTTGCGCTGGAGGCAGGATCCAGTCTGCCGCAGAAGATCTTGAGCGCGTGATAATCGCTCACCTTTCGGATCTTCACCTCGGATTTCGCGCTTACGGGCGCGTGGTCCGGGGAGCAGATATGCGTGAGCGTGATGTCGCGGCGGCATTCGAACGAGCTGTTCAAGAAATAATCAGACTACAGCCGGACGTGGTGGTGGTGGCAGGGGACGTCTTTGACCGTCCTGATCCGCCAGCTAGTGCTATAGTAGCACTAGCTAGAGGTCTAGAGTCAATGAGTACTGGGCTGCCAGGTACACGAGTACTGATGGTGGCAGGTCCCAGAGACACGCCACGTCGATCTGGAGATCCGGGAGCACTCGCAGTGCTAGACACTCTTGCCAATGTGGATGCTGTAACGGCACGAACTCAACGGGTCGAGATCGATCGCCTGGGTCTGAACGCTTGCTTGGTACCCTACCGCGCAGTGGTACGCAGTGCTCCTCCTTTGCCCGATCCAGACCCTCGTATGCGCTGGAATCTTTTGGTGATGCACGCGGAGGCCGCTCGTGGAGAGGATGCCGGGATCATGATTGATCCTGAGGAATGGGACTACGTTGCGTTGGGTGGAGAGCATCGGCGAAGGAAGTTGTCGCAGCGAGTGAGGTATCCGGGCTCACTCGAGCGCGTGGCGCTAGATCCTTGGGAGGAGGCAGGCGATGAGAAAGGTTTCTTGACGGCAAATCTCGAGACTGGTCAGGTCTCCTTCCACACTATTCCTGTTCGCCCTGTAGTTGCGCTTGCGCCAGTGAAGGTTGGACCACCAGGAGATCCGGATCGGGTGAAAAGAAGAGTAAGAGAAGTGCTCGGTGAGGTGCCAGGTGGTATCACGGATAAGATCGTTAGGCTTCGCTTACAAGGGGCGAGACCTAGCGACCTACTTGCACTGCAGGGTGAGCCTTTGCGTGCTCTGAGGGGCGAAGCACTTCACTTGGCCGTCGAAGCTGAAAAGGATCTTCACGTTCCGGCGGAAGCCTGGCTTCCCGTCGATTATGCGGATCAGGTGCGTAACACTGTCCTAGCCGAGCTCGAGCACGACGGGAAGCGCAGCCTGGAGACCGAACGTGTGATTACAGAAATACTGCAAGGGATCTCGCCCGTATCACCGGATCGGCCAATCGGCGCAGTTGAAGCTCTTGATGGGGTGGTCTCCGGGATTGGCAGAGTGAGTACGTCGATTCCGATCGGGTTAACAGCGATCCTTGGAGGAGGAGGGCGCGCGCGTAGAGGGGTAGCCGACCTCTTCAGAGGTGCAGGAAGTACGGGCCCAGAAACGGCTCTTTCGCGATGGTGGAGTGGAACCGATGGGGAGACTTTGGACGGTTCGCTAAGAAGGGCGATCGATGCCGTTGCGGAAAGCCGTGGTGTGAGCCTTGTTGATGCCGCTTTGGAATCTTTAGGTGCGACACTGCCATCAGAGGCGGCTTCGTCTTCACCCCGGAACCCGATGAAGGGAGCGGGAGGCATTAGTCCAGAACAGGTTGCAGCCGAGTTTAAGACGGCACAGCGCGAGTTACTTGCTAGCAGAGCTAATGTGACAGAGGTAGACGGAGATTTGGAAGTAGCAATCATGGACTGGCTGCGAGAGCGTCAAGATGCGGAAACCACTCTCTTCGCATATCGAGATCGGGCTCGAGAGTTGAGAAGTCGCCTCCGCGGTATGGAAGCCAGAGGTTCGGAAGCACCGTGTCCAACTTGCGGCAGGGTTCTGGAGAGCCACTACGAAGAGGTGCTAACAGAGCTATTGGAAGAATGGGAATCGGTTGTTCAGGATGGGACTTGGTGGAGGAGCAGGTGGGAGCAGCTCGAGATGAAACCAAAGCATCTCCAGGATCTAGAGCGCACGGCACTGAGGCTACACGCTGCAGTGGAGGCCGGATCAGAGCGGTTAGAAGTCCTTCGGGTAAGGATTGGGGAACTTGAGGGGGCTCAGGTCCCACTTCCACATGAGCTTGATGATATAAAGGGGGCAGTAGCGGCTGCGCTCACTAGGGTCCGGGTTGCTCGGATTGCTCGTTCGAAAGACCTGCTTCTCGATCGAGCCTCGCGCTTCGTATCAAGAGTGTCCGGTGGGCGTGTTTTGGCACTTACGTTCGAAGGCGAAGTCGTCCGTCTTCAAGGAAGCGACGGCGCGCTTACCCCGCTCTCAGAAGAAGACTTGGCGCTCGGCCGCATCGCGATCAGACTAGCAGTGGCCTCTCTGGTTTCGGCTCAGGGTCGGATTGTCGCCAGCTTGGCAATCGAACATCCTTTCGATTCTCTAGACGCCGAGGCTCGTATTCGCGCCCTTGTTCTCACTAAACAGTTGCTAAGTGAAGTTCCCCGGATCGTTCTATTCAGTCGAGGAGATGCCGTCGATGTTCGCCCAGAGCTTTTTGACTACGTATTGGAGGTGCGTGACGACGAGGCGGTAACAGGTCCGGTCCTTCGCCCGGCCTCATCAGGTCCGGGTCGGATTGAGATCCGCTCCGGGTCGTCAGATACTGTAAAAAGGGGCGGCTTTGTGCCTGCTGCGATGTGATCGCCCCAGGTTAGTCGGCCGAGTAATTGCGACTGGGTCTCTACCTGCGACTTTCTGCTAGTCAGCTTCCTAGAGCAGCGGTTGCGACTATCTCCACTACATAGGGATCCATAAAGCTCTTAACCGGCACGATCGCTCTAGCGGGTTTATGGGGACCCATGACATCGGCATAGACTTCGTTTACCGCGCTCCAGTGCTCTATGCCTGATACGTATACCATCATTCGCACCACAGACTTCAAGCTGGATCCCGCCTCCTGGAGTACAACTTCTACGTTGGTGAGAGCCTGGCGTGCCTGCTGAGCAGCGTCGCCTGGGTGTGCGTCTGGGTTCTTCGGGTCTTTACCCAGCATGCCCGAGACGTAAACGACGCCGCCGTAAACCACCGCCTGACTGTAGTGTCCGGCCGGCTCTGTCCCTTCTTTTGTATAGATGAATTTCATCGGATCCCTGTTTAGCTGGAGTCTAGATTTGTAACCGAGCTGCTTCTTTTCTTGGCTCTCCTCGCTCGCGCCAATCAAATCGATAAAGCCATCGGTTGTCCCGCTTTTCCAACACGTCTCCAACGATTCTACCGATCATCGGTGTGAACTTAAAGCCGTGGCCACTACCGCCAGCAGCAACGATGAGCCCTGATCTTCCGGGATCCTCACCGATCCACAGATCACCGTCGAAGGTATCGCAGTAAAGGCATACCCTAGTTCCGACCACAGGAGCATTTGCGAGTTCGGGTAGTGAACTGCGCAGGAAAGATCGGGCGTGGTCTAGGTGTTCTTTGGATACCTCCCCTCGCGAGTCGGGGTCGACAACGCGTCCATTTCCGTGGTGACCAAGCTTGAGACGGCCGTCTTGTAGAGAGGGGAATCCGTACCATCCAGAGCCAGCCGTGTCAGCTGCAAACGGCGGAAAGATTGGGCTCTGCCACCGGTATGGGTTCTCTACCCCATAATGTATGATGGGTTGAGCTATCGGCTTGAGAGTATCCTCTAGCCAAGGGAGAAGAATCGGTGTCCACGCGCCTGCTGCCACCACCACTCGATCTGCTGTTAGGGTATTCATGGATCCACCCCGCTCTCGATAGCGGACACCGGACACCTGGGAGCCCTTACTCAGCACTTCGTCGAGTTGCCCTTGGACAAACTGGACCCCCTCGCTCCGCCCCGATTCCAGCAGACGCGATACGACTGCGCCACTCTCTGCCCAGCCCCCTCGGGGACTTAGATAACCTTGGGGATAAAGGCTGGCATTCCATGCCGGCCATTTGGCGGCGAGTTGTGCGGCATTAAATCGCTCGGGTGTATATCCCCGCTCCCGAAGAACACGTTCGCTTTCGAATTCAAAGCTCCCAGGTTCAAATGGAGCGGCAGCGAGCACTAGAAAGTGTTCGGGGTGATACAAGCGCTTCGGCCACTCCTCGTTCCACTGCTCCCATATGTTCAGCGAGTGATCTGCGAGGTCGTGGTAAAAGACATCCGATCCATAATCCATGCGGATCATCTTGCTTATGTCGGTTGATGAGGCGCTTGGATGGGGCCCGGTCGTTCGATCGAGTATAGTTACATGGTGCCCTCTCTGAGCGAGGTCGAGCGCCGAGACTGCGCCGAATGCTCCTGCTCCGACCACGAGTACATCTAAACACTCTCTTTGCATCTGTGTCCTTGGGGCTTCATGTCTTTACAATTGAGAGCACTCTGCACTCAATACAAGCTCTATGCAAATGCGAATCCTATCTGAATCTGATGTGCGTCAGGCAGTAGATATGCCGGAAGCGATCGAAGCGATGCGTGATGCTTTCTTGGCCCTGTCGTCTGGTCAGGCGACCGTACCGATAAGGCTCGGGCTTGAAACAGAGTTCGGTGTTTCGCTCTTTATGCCGGCGCACATGAAACCGTCAGGCCAAGCCGGTGCTAAGGTTGTGTCGGTGAATCCGGATAATGTGACTAATGGGTTACCGGTGATACACGCAGTCGTCCTGATCATGGACCCCGTAACGGGCAGGCCGTTAGCTCTGATGGACGGGACTTGGCTTACAGCTCTTAGGACTGGAGCCATCGGCGGACTGGCAGCTCAAGTCCTGTCGCGAAAGGATTCATCTGTAGTGGCACTCTTCGGTGCCGGTGTTCAGGCGCGGACTCAGCTAGAGGCTGTCCGGTGCGTTCGTGATATTCAAGAAGTACGAGTGGTTTCATTGGGCGGAACCAGTGCGCATCAACTCGCTTCAGAACTTGAGGGTGTTGCTGCCCGTGGGTTGAGCGATCCTGATATGGCGATCGCCGGTGCCGATATCGTGATTGCAGCCACAAGTAGCGCAACTCCAGTCTTCAACGGCTGTCAAATCCAACCTGGCACTCACGTGACGGGTGTCGGATCTTTTACCATCGACATGCGTGAGGTAGACGCAGAACTGATAAAACGAGCTCGGGTGGTTGTTGACCAGCGGGATGCTATCCTAGATGAGGCCGGGGATATCGTTGGACCAATCCGAGACGGTGTTGTGGACGAATCCGTCATGCATGCTGAGATTGGCGAGATTCTGCTCGGAGAGAAGGAAGGTCGACGAGACAGCGAAGAAATCACGTTCTTCAAATCGGTGGGTAATGCAGTCCAAGACCTGGCTGTAGCTTCTCTAGTGCTGGAGGTCGCAGAACGGGAAGACTTGGGGGTTGTAGTGGATTTAGGGGGATGACCCTTGTGGTGAGACTATAGGCCGGTCTGTTCTGGAGTGCCTAGGGTCTGCCACAGCTGTGAGAGAATCTCGTACCGGTCTCGAGCCTCAATGTCCCCATACTTAATGGCTACTTCTAGAAGAGAGAGGTAGACCCATGAGTAATAGTTTGGGATCCCAATCGTGGCTATATCTGGCCAGTGATCCCACTGGGGGATGTCACCACGATGGATGAAGACCTGGTCGGCTAGGAGCGCTGTCCGGGCTCGGTCAACGAACTCGCCTGTCACCGGGACATATGGCGATCCAGTCAGTGCTGTGAACCGGGGGTTATCTGCCGGCGGACCGTTACTCAATCGGAATGCTAGGCCTTGGCGCACGAGGTAGGATTGGACGCCAAGAGAGGCCGCTGCATTTCCGCTGGACGCGAAGTAGATAGGTCTGTCGTCTATGGATTCTACTAGAAGCGTTAGGGCAAAACGTTGCCATGGCTGTAGGAGCATGCCGCTTGGTAGACGGGCTTCAATATTGCCGATCTGGATCGCTACGCCTTGGTCCAGACGCGTAAAAGCCACCGAGGCCTCTTCGATCTGCTGGTCCGTGAGGGGGAGAATGCTCCTCGTAGGTGGAGAGATCGATTGGATTATGATTGGCGTCTGGTTCCCCGCTTTCCCCAGTTCCGTGACGTATGCTGCCGGTGTGTTACTTGGGTCGTATGGCCTCTGGCACTTGATCACGCTCCAGTCCGACGCAGGGTCGACGTCGCGGCAAGGCTCCGTGAGCCTCTTGAGTTGCTTTGTGTACCAGTCTGTGTTGAGATATGACGTTACAATGACCGTGACGTCCCTTCGGATACCTTCTACCTCTTGCAGGTACCAGAGAGGGAAGGTGTCGTTGTCACCGTTGGTGAATAAGACCGAATATGGTTCGACGCTCATGAGCAGGTTGTAGGCCCAGTCCCGAGCAGCGTAGTCATATGTTCTGGTCGCCCAGCCCCAGTTGAGACCTAGGGGTATTAGGGCCAGCAGGAGAATTGGACTCGCTTTCCTTAGCCCCAATCCGCCTTCATTAGCCGTTTCTTTCCACAAACTGGCTATACCCATTCCGGCCCAAAGTCCCCACACAGAAAAGCTCACTATAAAGAAGTAGTCACGCTCCCGAACTTCATGCAGCGACCGGTCCGCAACGGGAGCGAGGAGTGAATACCCGTACTTGAAGTTGAGATAGTAGATCAGAGCGACCGAAAGAGTTGCAAACAGCGTGGCGATGTATATGAAACTGGCTTTGTCCCGCCGGTAATGTTCCACAGCACCCCAGATTCCGAGTCCAGTGAAGAGCATTGTGAATGGAAGACGGATGCGAGCAAAAACCCCCTGTTCACCCCCTAATGACCTTGCCCACTGCCAGTCGAAGTACTGAAGGTAGTTCAAGAACTGATCAGTCAGGGGTGCTTGCCGGAGCACCAAGGATGGCTTGGAATACTGGGTTCTGTTCAGTGCTTCTGAGAGTGCCTCACACCCAGATTTTCCGTAGCTGACCACGGCGGTGATAGCTGATCCTATATCAGGACAGGTCGGAGCGGCTTCGTTGATAACTGGACTGAGTCCTGCCCGTATTGGCAGGAAGAGGTGGATCGACAGGCCGAGGATGGCGGCCGCCAACCCTCCTACATACAAACGCCAGTTCACTAGTGTGCGAGGGTGTACCCACAGGACAAAGAGTATGATGGCGGGGGCAGCCAGGAATGCCATTAGATGGTTCCCAACACTCAGGGCGAGCACGAACACCATAAGAATCAGAAGATTGTCGTCTTCTTTGCCTTGTCCGAGGTGTTCTTGCCAGCGGACAATTAGCCACGACAGTAAGGCAATCGTGAGAAGCGATACTGTGTATACTTTCTCGTTGACGTTCGACTGATTCCAGACAGTGAAGGCAGTCGCGCTCACTAATACCGCAGCAGTTGCGCCTACGAGACGGACACTGCGTTTCTCCGAGAAATGCCTCAGGATATGGTGCACGACGAGGAACCATAATGCGTGGGCCGCTGCACTCATGAAGGAACTGAAGAGGTTGATCTTCACTGCCGCGGCTAACCCGAGCGGGCTAAGGAGTATCGACCACGCACGCGCCAGTACCACAAAGAGTGGGTTCCCCGGTGGATGAGGGATACCCATAATTTCCCCAGTGGCTATGTACTCACTGGTATCCCAGAATGCTGTCGTTGGTGCTAAAGTCGTCGCGTAGAGCACAAATACTGCCAAGCCCGCTATAAGAGCCAGTATGTATGGCGGCTCTGAGTCCGATTCCCTCGTGACGTTTGATGACGACACCCCATGCTCGGGGGCTTCGTTTTCCTTAGATCGGGTCCTGGAGCGTTTGCTGATGTCTGGGCTCATGCTAGATCATGTGCGTTTGGATTCCGCGCCTTTAGGCGAAAGCCCAAAAGATAGAAAGTGGTGGGTCGTTAGTCTGCTGTCAGGTGGAGGGTGCCCCACTCGTCGACGCTCATGGTCCAATCAGGGGGCACCCATACTGTTCCACTGTATTCTTGCACCACAAGTGGCCCATGCAGGATGTCTTTCGGGCCTAACTCGCTTCGCCACAGGCTCATCGCCTCGTGTTCTATCCCACCGTAGACGAGCGATACGGGTCTCATTTGGGCCGCGTTCCCCATGGCCGGTAACGGCGTAGCTCTCAGATTGTGAGGTGGAGCAGATGCGATGATTCGCAGCGTTACAGCCTCCACCGGAGTTTGTTCTCGTTTATACCCATAACGCTCGTGGTGTGCTGTATGGAACCCTTCGTCCCAGCCCTCGACTGGGACACTGAGCTCAAAACTCTGCCCTTGGTAGCGCGCATCGACCCATCTTTCCACACTGATTGAACTCGGTTCAACGCCTTCTTCTGCCATCGATTTACGCGCGCTCTCCTCCAGGTCACTTAGGGCAGCGAAAAGTCGGATTTCTAAGTCTGGCGTTTCAGTATTGAGGAGCACTGTTCGCGAGGCCTCTTGGGTGACCGGTGAGGCCAGCATTCCATACGCAGAAAGCAATCCGGGATCAGGCGGCACGAGTGCCCGGCGCGAACCGAGGCGCCTCGTAAGCTCGGCAACGTGAAGCCCTCCAGCTCCACCGAAAGCCACGACTGCGAAGTCTACTGGATCATATCCACGCTCTACAGAAATGACTCGCAATGCCCTTTCCATCGCCGTGTCCGCGACCGCGAGAACGCCTTCGGCAGCTTGGTCCAGAGTCATGTCGAGAGCTTGAGCAATCTCTCGCAGAGGCCCCTGGATTGCATTTCGATCGAGTGACCGGGTCCCACCAAGGAAGGCATCCGCTGGAAGTCGGCCTAGCCAGACGTGCGCGTCGGTTACCGTGACCTCCTTGCCCCCTAGCCCGTAACAGATAGGCCCAGGTTGGGCGCCCGCGCTCCGCGGACCGACTCGTAAGGCTCCCCCAAGGTCGACACGTGCTATAGATCCCCCTCCAGCTCCGACTGTGTGGATATCGATCACAGGAATAGCTGCCGGCTGTCCGCCAATCGAAAACTCACGTGTTCGAAGGGGTCGGCCCGGGCAGAGCGATACGTCAGTTGACGTGCCTCCCATATCGAAAGATAGGACTGAATCGAATCCAGCTCGATCCCCCCATGTAAGAGCCCCGACGACCCCTCCAGCTGGACCCGACAGCACCGTGTGAACAGGTTCACGTTGTGCCCGCTCGATTGTTAGTGCTCCTCCATTTGAGCCCATGATCGAAAGTCTTGCCGCACCAGCCTCCCGTGCTAGTCGACCTAGATATCGATCCATTATTGGAGCCACGTAAGCGTTCAGTACCGTCGTTGAAGTTCTTTCATATTCTCGGAATTCTGGCACGATCTGACTAGAGACCGAGATTGGGAGCATGTAGTCAGCGAGCCCTTCAGCGATTGCTTTTGAGACTTTTTGTTCGTGGGCAGAGTTCGCATAAGAGTGTAAAAGAGAGATAGCAACGGATTCAGCTCCTCGCTCAAGAATTTCATCTGCGAGACCAGCTAAGCGTTCTTCGTTGAGTGGTTCAAGCTCTTCGCCCTGCGGCCCTATACGACCGGGTACACCAATCCGATCGTCCCGAGCTACTAAGGGGGGAGGACGGTGACCAACCAATGCGTAGAGTTGCGGTCTGTTTTGACGTCCTATCTCGATGACGTCCTCGAAGCCTTCGTTCGTCACTAGGGCTACACGAGCGCCGCGTCTTTCGAGCAGGGCATTTGTCGCCACAGTAGAGCCATGTAGGAGTACAAAGTCGGCGCGTTCCCCGAGGATCTGTTTGATGCCGTCGAGAACTGCTTGTGAGGGGTCATTGGGCGTGGAGGGCACCTTCAAGGTCTGGATCTCACCATCGGTGAGTAAAACCAGGTCGGTGAACGTTCCTCCCGTATCAACGGCGAGGAGCGGTATTGTCCTCTCTTTCTGGTTTAAAGTACCAGGGGTACTCATCCGCCTTCTCTGCTCATAGTCGTCATGTAGCTGAATTGGCTACCACGTTGTTGCCCAATGTATCACTGACTTGAAGTGGATTGGTGGGGACGAGGCGCATTTGGATTTACGAGCTAGTCTCGACCTTGACGAGCTTAGGGTACAGCCGTGCCAGAGCAACGATCCCTTTTTCATAGTTGTCTATCGACAACCACTCATTTGGCGCGTGCAGGTTGCACCCTGGGAGAGAAAACCCTACTAGGAGCGCCGCCGCGTCCAATTTTTCTTCGAATTCGATCACGATCGGAATAGAACCTCCGCCACCCATGGGAACCGGCTTGGTTCCAAACGCTTCCTCCAGTGCTTCTGACGCTGCTTCAAAGGCCGGACCTTCTACGCTGGTTCGCCATGGTCTCCCTCCGTGGAGCTCCAAAACGTCCACTCGAACACCGGTCAGGTTTAGGGTGGAGATATGAGCTTTGAGTAACTGATGGATCCGATCGGGATTCTGGTCTGGGACGAGGCGGAAGCTGACTTTGGCCATTGCGTGATTAGGGAGCACTGTCTTCGCACCTTCACCAGTGTAGCCCGAAAGAAATCCACATACATCACAGGTAGGACGAATCCATAGGCGCTCCAGAGTTTCGTATCCATCTTCTCCTGTCAGCTGATCAAGGCCGAGTGCCTTGGAAAACTCGTCGTCTGAGTGGGGTAAGTTTCCTATTTCCTCTAGAGTTTCAGTATCCCATGCGAGCACGTTGTCGTAGAAACCTTCGATCGCTATAGATCCGTCATCTCGATGGAGAGATGCGATGACCTCGGCTAGCACGTTCGCAGGGTTAGCTACGGCGCCACCGAACTCTCCGGAGTGCAGGTCGCTATTGGCTCCGTGCACGTGGATTTCGAAATACGCTAAGCCACGGAGAGAAAACCCGATCGAGGGAATCCCTTCGGCGTACATTCCTGTGTCGGAGATTAGCACGACTTCACACTCGAGTTTATCTGCATGCTCTAATATGAATGGCACAAGGTTCGGCGAGCCCACTTCTTCCTCTCCTTCTGCGATCAAGACGACGTTGATGGGCAGCTCTGTTCCTGTGGCGTGGTATGCTTCTAAGGCCTTCACATGCATGTAGAGCTGACCTTTGTCGTCGGCAGAACCGCGGGCGTATATGCGCCCATCGCGCTCGCTCGGCTCAAATGGCGGAGAATGCCAGAGCTCCAGAGGGTCGGGCGGTTGGACATCGTAATGGCCGTATATTAGAACCGTTGGGGCGTTCGGGTCAGCCGTGCGCCTTTCGGCTAAAACGATAGGGTGGCCGGCGGTTTCAAAGACGGTTGATTTTAGTCCGGCGACAGTCAGTTGCGATGAGAACCACTCCGCGGCAGCGCGGGTGTCTTGGTTGTGCTGGGGGTCGGCACTGACTGACGGAATGCGCAGGAAGTCGTGAAGCTCGGTACGAAAGCGCCCGAGGTTGGCATCAATGAATCGCTGTACGTCCGACATAGGGGGTGTGTCCTTCTGCCGGACCCTGGAGCTCTATATGAGCGTGCGCAGGCCCCAGCGATAGATGAAGGTCATGAGGACCGAAAAAGCTACAGCGCCCGCCATGCCGCCAATACTGAGTGCGAGCGGATCGAATAGGTGAAAAATCCCAACTCCGAGCATGCCACCGATCACAGCTGCGAATGCACCTAGGAGCATGATGACCTGAGCATGGCCAGGCTGTTCTTCCGGCCGATTTATGGCGGCGCGCATCAGGAGCCCGATTGCGGCGCCCATGACTATCCAGATGGCTATGCCGATCCAGTTTTGCATAGATGACTTGGAGGGTTTGTGTCGGTTGTTCCGGAGGAATCTGCCCCGCAAAGGTATCGGAACCGTAAGCTTGGAACCACCCCGAAAAGGCTGGGCGCCGCGGGCTTAGTGCTGTCTGTCGTAGCCTGAGATCGCGCCGCCCTCGCTAGCAAAGGCAACGGTTTTCTGGTGGCCGGTACTTGTGAGTGTCGCGTGTAGCTGGGGGTTAGGCATCGTCCGCTCTTCGCTTCAGCTCGCCTAAAGCTGAATCGGCATCGAGTGGGTTCCGTGATGAAAGCTCGTTCAACTCTAATTGAAAGGTGTCCTCGCCCGACATCTCGTCGGCCGGGTTGTTGGTCTCATCATCGGTGATGCTTCGGGCCACGCGATCCAGGTCGTGGAAGAGTTCCTCAATGTCGGTGATTGATTCATAGGCGGCTGTCCTTCCAGAGGCGGCGGAGAGTGTCTCCCGTTTCAGCTGTGCCTCTTGGAAGCGGCTGTGCATCTCGTCGACACTCTGAGAGTGGAATTCGACCTCGTCTTGGAGAGCTTCTGCTTTCTTGAGCAAGATGGTTCGTTGGTCTTTTGCCTTGGATAACCAACCCCCTGCGAGACCAGCCGTATCGTTGTCTCCGATGCCTCGCGCCAGTTCTCGGCGTCTTTTTCCCGTCTCGATGTTTTCTTCCAGCCTGGCGACTTTTGCCATTGTCTCTGCGAGTTGGTCTTGTAGCTCAGCGACTTGAACTTTCTCACTGATGATCTCGTTTTTCATTCCGATCAAAAGCGTATCGGCGGTCTCAGAGATTTGATCCCCACCCAACTCTTTGTGGAAGTTGTCCAAAGCTTCTCGGAAGGCTTGGCGCAGGTCGTCAAGCATCGAAAGGCTCAATCAAGCACCCGCATGCGTCCCTCGAAGTTAGTCTGTTCATTCCCTTAACCGTGGTGCAAAGGTCTCCGAGGAAAGTGACCTCGAGTCTTTAGTTGAGGAAAGGCTCGATGCGCTGAGCGAAGGAGTTCCGTGCTCGGTGGAGACGACTCTTTACCGTACCCAGGTTCACTCCAGTGATGTCCGAGATCTCTTCATAGCTCTTACCCTCGAGCTCTCTGAGGCGGAATACCAGCTGGTGATGCTCTGGGAGTGTCTGAACCGTATCCTCGACAAGACGACGGAGGTAGCGCTTTCTGTATAAGTCGTCAGGCTTGGTGGAGTAGTCTTCGAACTGAAGTGGTCGGTGGTCGTCGTCCCAGTTGTTCGTGAGGCGTTGAAAGAGCACCAGAGGACTTCTAGAACGATTTCTCAGTTCATTTTTGGAAAGGTTCCCAGCGATGGTATATACCCAAGTTGAGAACTTCTTGGATGTGTCGAAGCGATGCAAATGCCGGGTCACTCGGATGAATGCTTCCTGAACCAAGTCCTGTGCTCGATCCGGGTCGCCGGTTTTACGCGTTATAAAATGAATGAGACGATCACGGTACCTGTCGTAGAGCCGATGGAATGCCGCTGGACGCCCCTGAAGGTGCGCAGAGACAAGCTCCTCGTCCGTGAGGTCGTCGAGGGCGCGATCAAGCAGATCCTGACTCACGACAACAGTCTGGGTGTTCATCTCGTGTTCTATCAAAAAGTTTAAAAAAGGGCGAACAACACGTTTACTTGACCAGTAAGATATTAGGAACAGCTGTTCCCTCAAGGGCCCAGTGTAAATTCTGTGTCATATGGGACGATTTTCGAGTCCTATCAAGGTGCTGCCCTCAGAGATCCCCTCGTATAAAGCCTTTTCTGGTGACGGTAGTCGATCACGGGAGGCCAGGGCCAGGTTGGCCGCCTGATCCATTTCCAGGGTTACTTCATGCTCGATCTGAGTTAAGGATGAGAGGTTGATGCCTTCTCGGACCAGCCAAGCCTCGAAAAGGCCGATCGGGTCCCGTTGGCCCCAGTGTTCGAACAACTCGGGCTCGAAGGTGTCTCGAGCTTCACGCTCATCGTGCGTTGCGTGGCCTCCCATGCGGAAGGTGTCGGCAACGATGGCGGCAGGCCCCCGACCTTCTCGACATAGGGCGGCGGCTAGGCGTGTTGCTGCGTAGACATCCAGTACATTGTTGCCGTCGCAACTCCATGACTCGATTCCGTACATCTGAGGCCACGCATGCAGGTCTCCAATCCCATGGGCGTCTGCCCGGGTCCCGAGGGCGACCTGATTGTTTTGGATAACGAAAATGACCGGCAGGTTTTGGACAGCGGCCAAGTTCAACCCCTCGTGGCAAGCTGCGCATTTTGTCGCGCCGTCACCAACCCACGTCATGGCGACTCGGTCCTCACCACGGTTCCGGAACGACAGTGCAACTCCTGTCATGATGGCCGCACTTGTCCCCATGTGGCTTATGGGTTGGATGATTCCAGCTCCCATGTCGCCGATATGAAGATCTCGACCTCCGCTCGGAGAGTCTGCAGTGGCGAGGTACCCGCGGAACATGTCAACTAGGGGCATGCCCATCATGTGCAGGGCGCCAGCGTTTCGGATCATGGGCGACACGACGTCACGCCGGGCGTTAAGTGCTCGAACGCTCCCCACAGTGACAGCCTCTTCTCCAGTGCCGAGCCACGCCTTAGAGATCACGCCTGTCCGAACCCATCTCTTCAAGCCGATGTCGTGGATCCTTGTGAGCAGCAGATCTCTATAGAGTGAGAGAAAGTTCTCCTCCGTCAGTCCTTCGATGACGGCTTCTCGCTTTACGTCTAATGAGAGTGTGTGGCTAAACTCATCTATGAGCTTAGGCTCCGGAGCCCAAGCAAGATATTCTGGCGGATCGAATGCGGCGTAACGTTTCATGCGGGGAACCTAACTCCCACGGCTCCCAATCGAGAGTCGCAAGTATGGGGTGGCGAACTTCCATGACGATCGGCTAGTTGGTAATACGTTTGATTACGTTGAAATAGCTTTGAGCGATTCCTCGGATTCTTCTTCTTTGATGTTGTCCCTAGACGGGGGCTATGGCTTGCCCACTTCTTTGCTAAGGTTTCGTTGCTCTACCCCAGCGAGCCTCTCGACATTGGCCAGTTAAAGTCACTCTTACTCGTGAGCTGTGGTGAACGACTCCGAAATCATTGATGGCTCAGGTCCTGGCCTTCGTCGCGTCCAAGCGGTCGTCGCACTCCGGTTGTTGGAGGTAATGAGGGATATGGACCTGCCGACTGAGCTCTTGGGGGATGAAAACCTGACGCTAACAATTCCTAGGCGCTTCGGGCTCAGTGATGTAGTTGAGCGACAGATCTACAAGTATCGTGACGATATTCGAAACCGTGTCCGTATCTCGGATGAAGAGGTTCAAGGGTTACTCCGGTTTGTCGTCCGTCGTCCGGACGGGCCGACGGTATTCTACGCCGTGGGGAGATTATTGGGACGCGTTCAGAAGGGACCGTGGTTAGTGAGACATCTGCCCAAAGGTATTCAATTCAAAGTTGTTCGCCGCCGTGTCCGTAGGTTACTAGTGCATCTGTTTGGCCGGACGATTGTGGGTTTCGCTCATGGACGGTTTGTCATTGAGGGCCGGTCTTCGCTTTTAGTGCAAGCCGATCCGGGAGGGGGCGCCTGCCAGCTTTTGAGCGGGCTATCTGAAGAAGTCATATCTCGCACTTTGGGTCGTCCTGTCTCCGTGGATCACACGTTGTGTCAGGGACGCGGTGACGATCGTTGTAGGTGGCAGGCCAGTTGATTCCAAGGTCTGCTGAAATTTTCATGCCACCGAGGCAATAGGGAAAGAAAGTGCTGGAATCGCTTTCGGGCGGTCGCGGTGGTACTGAGTTCAGTCAGGACGACTTCAATCCATGAGCGCACGGTGCACCCGGAAGATGCACAGGTCCTGCACCACCGTTCGGCCTTCGGCCCGCGCAGCGTCTACTTCGGGTACAGACCGAATTCCAGTCTGAAGCCAGATAGCTGGCTTCTCAGGATGGTGAACGGCCTGTTCTATCAACGAACCGGCGTCAGCATCTGGTCGAAAAATCAACACGAGGTCGATAGTTCCCTTCACGCTTTCTAGGTTTGGAGAGCTCACTCTTCCGAGTAGCCTTTCAGCATTAGGGTTGACGGGGATCACGTCGTATCCCTTCGCTGCAAGGTAGGACGGCACTCTGCGAGCCGGTTTTTCTAGGTTTCGGGACAGGCCAACAACAGCGATATGATGCACCTCTCCCATGAGTCGAGCCAGGCACTCGGGCGAGGGGTTCCTGTCGTCGGACGAGGTGTCCAAGAGATGCTGAAGTTCTGCCAGGCTTTTCACAATTAGCGAGCTTACGTATGGGCATCGTGACTCGCAACATTCGAGCTGTTGAATTGTGGCTTGCTGTTTTCACAGAATGAGGTCTGAGCAACGTAGCTCGATCGCCAAACAGGCGTGTTTCCCCGTGGGAAGCCTATTCTATTGTGCCGTGGGCTTTGATGTGCTCCAGGGAGGTGTCACGCGTACCCGTAGATCTGGTAAAGCAGAAGGTAGACGAGCAGGCCGGTTGCAGAGACGTAAGTCCAGACCGGAAAGACGAAGCGCGCAAGGCGCTTGTGTTCCTCAAAGCGGGCGTGCTTAACCAGCCATAGCAACCGCAGAATGAACGGGAGCATGAGTATGGCAAGTGCTATGTGACTGAACAGAATCGATAGATAGAGCAGACGTGCCAGGCCTTCGCCTGCGAATTCGTGGGTCCCTGTTAACAGCACTCGGGCCACGTAGAAGAATAGGAATAGCGCGGAGGCACCGACGGCGGTGAGCATGGCTCGTTTGTGCTTGTCGACAACCTTCCGACGGATGAAGACGAACCCAGTGACGAGTGCGGAAGCGCTAATCGCGTTCAAGCTGGCATTGATTAGGGCAAGAAGGTCTCCCAGTTCGGTCACATTCATCTTGTGTGCGGAGGGTTGAGTGTCTTGACGTTGGCGTTCGAGCGGGCTCCCACTGTGGCGATACCTACGAGTATACTGAGTAGGGCGGCAGCGACTAGAGTGTGAAGCGATACGGGCGGAATCGCCAAGACGGTCAGTACAGACGCAACCCCTAGTAGAACCTGGATCACTAATAGCCCGACAGCGATCACCACTAATCGTTGCACATGATTGGGGATCTCGCATCTGGTCTTGGTCCATGCGTACAAAAAGATGACAGCCCCACTCGTAACAACTGCCATAGTTCGGTGCAGGAAGTGCGACGTGATTTGGATGTTAACCAGCGGAGGGACAATCTGACCGAGACACAGAGGAATATCCGGACACGACATTCCGCCATCGGTGTGGCGTACCAGGGCACCGATGACTGACTGCACGAAGACCGCCACCGCTGCGATTGCCGCGTATGCCGCGAGCTTGGTGCCATCCGATCGGCTGAGACCCTTCATAGCGGGTGGCGATTTTGAGTTCGTCGATCCATGCGTCGCAACCGCTAGGACGGTTGCAAGCGAGAGGAAGATAAATGCGAGGCTGAGGTGGGTGGTGGAGATAAGGTCCGGCAGCCTGTATATGACGGTCAATCCTCCGAAAAACGACTGCACGAGTAGTAACCCGACGCCTACAATAGACAAGCGGAATATCCAGGGCCGATCGGATGTTTCTTTTCTAGCTAACCACGTGGCTAGAATGAACATTAAGACGAGGCCGCCGGCTACCAATCTGTGGAGGTGTTCCCAGAAGACACCACCGGTCATTTCCGGCATCATAGTACCGAAGCATGTTGGCCAATCTGGGCACGCCAAGCTGGATTCTGTCGCGTGGACAATGCTGCCGAGGAAGAGCAGGCCTAGTGTCCAGACTACTGTGACTTTGTAGGCTCTTGGGTGGAGCACGGTCATGGTGCTTCCACCGGCTCCAATTCATAGGTGTCTTCTGCTGCGCTCTTTTCCTCGAGAGGATCTAGCTCTCGATATGTAGCTAGAGAAATGACCCCTTGTTCGAGCCAACTGAGGTCTCCGGCGAGGTAGCTTTGAGCAACGTCATAAGTTGCTAGATCGTCGTTCCGGAAGACTGCGCGGAAGCTCGCCGAGATCCGGCGACGAGACTGCCTGCAGAAGGCATCTGCGAGAGCCTCAGCCCCAAACTCATCTTCGTTGCGCTGCTGTATGGTTTTCGCGTATATCACACTAGCTGTCATAACGAGCAATTCGGACCCGATGTCGACCACCCGGCCCAAAACAGCTTGACGCTTCTCCAGTCCCGGTCCGAAACGCAACATCGTGTGGAAGGTCTTACGGGCTAGGCGACGTGAGGTCCGTTCGACGTAGCGAAGGTGTTTCGCTAGTGAGCCGAACTCGTGATAGCGCGGCCATGCACTCCATCCAAGGAATCGTGTCGGATACCACCACGCGTAGAAGAGCCCGGCCTTAACCAGCGCGACTAGCTTAGCTCCGAGAGAGGCACTTGGATTTACGAGGTCTCCCGCTATCGAAAAGTGTCTATCCACCGCTTCTCTAGCGATAAACAGGCGCATGATCTCGGATGACCCCTCAAAGATCGTGTTAATACGCATGTCACGAAGCCAGCGCTCTACAGGATACGAAACCTCACCACGGGCCTGGAGAGATCCATGCGTCTCGTAGCCACGTCCACCTCGCACTTGCAGAGCATCATTGACTAGGTCCCACCCAGTTTCCGTACCCCACAACTTTGCGACTGCCGCTTCAAGTCGGATGTCGAAGTCTCCTGAGTCAGACATCGCTCCGATTATTTCGACCAGCGCTTCGAGTGCAAAGGTGTCCGCTGCCATTTTGCCGATCATCTGGGCGACAGCGTCGTGTTGCCCGACCGGAAGGCCCCACTGCACTCGGCTGCCCGCCCAGTCCCGAACCATCTCGAGGCTACTCTTTCCAGCTGAGGCGCAGAAGGCAGGGAGCGCCAGACGCCCGGTGTTAAGCGTTATCAGTGCGAGCTTGAGGCCTTTGCCTTCACCCCACAGGAGGTTTTCGCGCGGAACCTTCACGTTCGTGAATCGGAGGGCTCCGTTTGATAGGGCACGCAATCCCATAAACGAGCACTCGTCTAGGGTCTCTACTCCGTCCCATTCGGTTTCTACGATAAAGGCAGTGATTGGCTTGCGTGTCGAGCCCTTTGGAGCGGGTGTTCTTGCCATGACGACGATGATTTCGGCGCGTGGACCGTTTGTCGTCCAAAGTTTTTCGCCGTTTAGGATCCAGTGTGAGCCGTCGTCTGCGAGCTGTGCCGTAGTCGAGAGGTTGGCTGGATCCGATCCGACGTCGTGCTCAGTTAGGGCGAAGGCTGAGAGAGCTCCACTGGCAAGCTTTGGTAGGTATCTATCCTTCTGCTCCTCGGTCCCGAATTTGAGCAGGGGACCTGGGACTCCTATGCTTTGATGTGCAGAGAGGAAGGCACCAGTTGCGTTACATCGGGACGAGACGATAGTGAGCGCTCGATTGTATGAGACCTGTGAGAGTTCCAAGCCTCCATATTTTCGGGGAATTTTAATTCCGAAGGCGCCTAATGCGGCAAGGCCGTCCAGAACCTCCTGAGGCACCCATCCTTCCTTGTCGTGTTTGTCCCCGTCGACATGCTTACGAACGAACTCTTCTAGTTCCCTGAGGAACACTCCCGCACGCTTTTGTTCTTCCGGGTCTGGAGTTGGGGTCGGATAAATTAGACTGAGATTGAGGTTCCCCTCGAACAAGGCTTTCGCAAAGCTACTTTTTTCCCACTCTTGCTCACGCGCCTGCTCGGCGACGGCCCGAGATTCGAGTTCGCTTGCGAGGTTGCTTTCTTCGGCCATGACAATGTTCCGGCTGAGCTTGCGTTAGGGGCACAGTCTAGAGGATCTGCTAGCTGCTATTTGATGCTTAGGGGGGCTTGAGAGGCGCTGGAACGGTGTTACCCCTGTCAGCTTATGGGGTGCCTTCAGCCCTCCAGAAACTCCATGATTTCTTCGTGGCGTGATGCCGCATCCGCCTCACCGATCTCCATAAGGGTACTTACGTAATCCGCTTGGAATAGGATGAGGCTCAGCATGTCCGGTGAATCGGTTTCTCTTGTTCCTAAGCCCCGAGTGAGAAAGCGAATCGACCGAGGGAGCTTGACCTCGAATTGCGATGCAAGCTTTCCGAGATCAACTGAGGGGCGGAGCACGAGTAGTTTGACCGGGTCTAGGCCATGACGCTGGCTCTCGGGCAGTGCTTCAACCAGACGATTTAGGCGTTCTAGGTGAAGAGCGTCGTGGTCCAGAAGATCCAGGAAGACCGCATTTAATAGAATGCCGGCCACCTGGGCAGGAGGAGGGTACCCACGGATACTCGTATTATTGACTTCCTGCTTGCTCCGGTCGTAGCGATTTGAGATTGCTATGATTCTACGAGCGCCTAGGTGGAGAACTGGCGAGAGCGGCGCGGTTAAGCGTATTCCGCCGTCCCCGTACCAATCGCCATCCAGTTGGATTGCTGGGAATAGCAGGGGGAGTGCCGCAGATGCCATGATGTGGTCAACTGTGATGTTGGTTCTGCGTGTCGCACGTTGTGGGCGTTCCCACGTCTCAATCTCACGACCCTGTAGCCATGTAACGGAAGACCCGGTCGAGTAGCTCGTTGTGGTAACGGCGAAGGCTTCGAGCCCACGGTGGTCGAGGTTGTACTGAACCCCGGTCAATTCGCGGTCCACGGCATGAAGCGCTTCTGACAGGTATGCGTCGAGTGGTGATGTGTTGACTAGGCTGCGGACGTTCAAGAGATCACTTCGGATACCGCCGCCGCCCAGCCTGCCGAGCCAGCGGAGACAGTTCATCAACAGGGAGCGGGTGTCTACACGAAAGACTTCGTCAACAGTGAGCTCCCTCCATAGGATCGAGAGCTCGTCGACAGCTTGAGCAAAGGTCCCGTGGTGGGAGGCCAGAACGGCTGCGTTGATCGCACCTGCCGAGATCCCGTGGATGTAGGGGATCTGGAGATCTGGAGAATGCTGAGCGACATGACGCAGAAAACCGACTTGGTAAGCTGCTCTGGCACCGCCGCCACCCATCACTAGCCCTAAGTCTCTATCGGTATGCTGGGACTGTGCCTCAGTCGTTCCTTCGCGAGAGTGTAGGTTTTTCATCTGGTGTGCGCAGGATCAGCCGATGATAGGACGACCTATCGCCATGATACCAGCCGCTATACATGCCAGTACAACAAGAGTACCTAAGAGGTGCGGAGTGAAGCTTTGGGCTTCCGGGGGGCGCCGCTTCATTACGCCGTGCACCACATGGGCTATCACCACAGCAAGAACCATCATCATGATGTGTCCGGTGAGCTGAGTATAGAAATTGGTATAGAAGATCACCACCAAGAGCCCCAACAGGGCGGTGAGATCAACGACCCCAGTGAAGATCCCAGACAGTATGCGCATCCGTTTCCCATACTGACCCTTGGTTGCTATCCCGTAAGCAGCGTACGTAATAACGATTATGCCTGTTAAGAGAACCAGATATCGGAAGCCGGAATGGGCATGTAGAAGCATGGTCAATTGGTTAGTTAGAGAAATACTTCATCGCTTAGGTTGTGCTCTAATATCCTAGGGAATACCTACCCTGAAATTGCGAGATTGATGCTGGTGCGACCGGGACCGACCTCGACGGAGCGCGGTGCCCGAAAGCCGTCTTCGGCGGTCCAAAGTTGTAGTGTGTATGTGCCAGCGGGCACTGAGTCGAGTGCGAAGCTCCCGTCCGTCTGGGCGAAGACGGAGTGCGTTGCCTCGGATATGAAGATGAAGGCCGTCATGCCAGGATGCATGTCACAGATCACGTCGTAGCCGCCCGCAGCCCAGAGCTGAACCACTAGTTGTTCACCCGGATTAGCATCCGCATCGATAACGTCCAGTGTGTCACCGAACGCACGAAGACGCACGTTGTGGGAAAGATCGGACTCACTGTTCGTGAAGGTGATAGAAGCACCTTCGTCTGCTAGCAAATACCTGGGCGAAAAGGTTAGACCGAACTGGTCAATGGTGAGTGACGACGCTGTTGCTTCGGTCTCAGGCGGGGCTCCTGCTGCAGAAAGCATGATTACGCTGGGTACACCACCTGATGCAGCCGGGCTCTGGCCGTATATCCCTTGCATTGGCAGGGCCCCCGAAGCATCCCCCGTGTTAGAGGTCCCTGAAGGTGGTGTTTCGGAACCGCAGGCGGTTAGGATGACAAGTAGGCTTGGGAAGATCAAAGTGCGTTGCAGACGTTGCTGAGCTCGCATGGTGTCTCTTTATCGTAGGTCTTCTCGTAGCTCACCAATCGCTTGGTTTAGTAACTCCTGTGCGTCCAGGAGCTGCTCCCGCTGAGTCTGAGTTGGAGGATAGAGGCTACCCGGACGGACTCCTCCACCATTTAGTGATCCGTATACCTGCTGCGCGAGCCGACGTGCCGTGCGCAGCATCTCGCTTGGGGTTCGCGGTGAGCCTGTTGGGTTACGAAAGCCGGAGTCGCCTCCTGTCGTGTTCATGTCGAAGTCTCGCATCGTCCGAGAGATACGAGTCGTAAGAGCGATAGCATCGAGCATGAAGCGCTCACGGTCCTCGTACATTTGTTGCGTCAGCATTGGCATCTCCGGATCACCACGGACTTCGACAACGTTCTGTGCATTTTGGTCCCCTGCCTGTATAGAGACTGTGAACGTCCCCGGTGATACCCAAGGACCCCAAGCCTCGATTGAGCGGGCTAGAACAGGACTGTTGTGTCTGCTCCATTTGCCTTGGACACCAGGCCCGTCATGCCGGAGATCCCAGTGCACCCGGTGAGTACCAGCGCTGCCCGGGACGGTCAGTTCTCGAACCAGCGTGCCGTCCGCTGCGTGGACCCGCATTGTCGCCTCGCTTGAGGCGTCTATGAGTCGATAGGTTACCTCAACTCCATCGACTGGGTTCGCCCCGGCGTATTTGTCTTGCCCTCGGTAAGACGTGTCCTTTTTCCAGAGCTTGATCGTCCCATTGGGGATCGAGAAGACTGTCACTGGATTGGTAGCGTTATTCCACTCAGCGATAGCGCGCGTATCATCTAGGATCCACACACCTTGACCGTGTGATCCTATCACTAGGTCTTTCTCGCGCGGGTGGATCACCATGTCGTCGTAGTTCGTTGTTGGCAGGTTAGGCACTCGAGCCCAATTCTCTCCCGCGTCCGTACTGACCAGGACGTGGTGTTCGGTGCCTACGAAGAGGGTGCTGGGGTTGTCTGGGTGCTCCACGAGCACATTTACGGAACCCATCTCGGGCAGGTTCGCGTGCAGCGGTTTCCAGGACGAACCGAAGTCCTGCGTCTGGTACACGTACGGGCGGAAATCACCGTCACGGTGTGCGTCAAAGGTAGCGTATGCGGCCCCTGCACTAGTGAATGACGCTACGATCCGACTGACGTACGTGCCGTCGGCAAGCCCGGGCACATTGCTAGACACCTCGGCCCACGTGGTGCCTCCATCGCGGCTCACTTGCAGGTTGCCGTCATCGAAGCCAACCCAGAGCACGTCAATATCGAGCGGTGATTCGTCGAGTGTGACTGCCTCTCCGAAGGAACTGGTTCCGTCGTTTCGTGAGATCGTTATATCAGCACCTAGCACATCCATGATCTGAAGAGTGTCTCGATCTACTTGTCGGCTCATGTCCTCGCTTGTTGACCAGGAGCCTCCTCGGTCTTCTGAAACGAAGAGGCTGTTGCCGGCGACGTAGAGCCGATCCGAGTCATGCTGAGAAAGCATCATCGGTGATGTCCAGTCGAACCGGTATCTTTGGCCAACAGGAGCCTCCGGTGAGATGTCTAGCATGTCCCCAGTCTGTGTGTCGTACCGGAAGTAGCTCCCGCCATTTGAGCTACCGTAGCTGTAGCGGGCATCGTCTGGGTCGGCCTGCCAAAACATGCCGTCACCGAATCCGTTCTGCATCCAGTCGTCGTTGAGGATACCTGCCCATCGACGCGTTTCCGAGGGGCCGAAAAAGGAGTGGTTGTCCTGGAGTCCTCCATAGACCCAGTAAGGGTCACGCATGTCCACACCGATCGCATAGAATTGTGAGATTGGAAAGTTGTTGAGCTTTCGGAAGTTGATTCCGCGATCGTAGCTCTCATGAAGTCCCGCGTCGCCTGCGAGGAAGAGGTGCTCTGGATCGGATGGGTTGATCCAGAGTGAGTGGTGATCAGCGTGGATGCCTACGTCGTAGGTCGGGGCCAGCGCGATTTGGCTAAATGTCTCACCTCCATCGTCACTGAAGTACGATCGGGTCGCGAGCGTGTATACGCGCTTGTCATCGTTCGGGTCGATGAAGATGTGCGAGTAGTACATCGGCCGGATATTTTGCTCATTGACACGTGACCACGATAGCCCAGCGTCCTCGGATCGGTAGACTCCTGATTGATTGTCTTCGGCTTCGACGAGAGCCATGACGACGTCAGGGTTCGATTCAGCAACGGCAATTCCTATCCGTCCTAGGTCACCTTCTGGAAGCCCTGAGCCGAGGCGGGTCCAGTTTTGACCGCCGTCTGTCGATTTCCATATACCACTGCCTGGGCCACCCCCGTTGAAGCCCCAGGCGCGCCGGAGCCTTTGGTAGGTCGCGGCGTAAATGGTGTCAGGATTATGCGGGTCCATGGCCATATCGATCACACCAGAGAACTGATCTACGAAGAGAACTTTGTCCCAGTTTCGGCCACCGTCAGTGCTCTTGAAGACCCCACGATGTTCTGATCCTGCCCAAAGATTCCCGACTGCGCCGAAGTAGACGATGTCGGGGTTTGTAGGATGAATCACGATTCGTCCGGTGTGCCTGGTTTGCTCTAGCCCTAGGTGTGTCCAGGTGTCACCTCCATCATCGGAGCGGTATATACCGTTCCCATATGAGGACGACTGCCGGTTTTGTTGTTCACCGGTCCCAGCGTACATGATCTTAGGATCCGAGCGTGAGATGGCTATGTCCCCAAAGGTACTGACAGGTTTGTCAGCAAATACGTTTACCCATGTCTGCCCTCGGTTGGTGGACTTCCATAGTCCTCCGGAAGCCGTACCGACGAAGACGGTAGAGGGATCGGTAGGGAGCGCCTCGACGTCGTGGATCCGACCTCCTGTGACCGCGGGCCCTATCGATCGCGGATACATGGATGACATCACTTCTGTCGTAATCGCAGCTTGGCCGCTCAAGGATGCAGCAGTTAACGGAGACAGGAACGTCCACGAAAACAAGAAGATGGTGCCAGCGTGTCGCCGGTACTTGTTTCTTTGAGGTGTGGGCATCGCTGAAGTTTTCGTCACGGGAGTGCCTCTTATCGTTTAAAACAGGTTGGTTTACGGGCTAGCTTGGCTCTAAGGCTTCTCGAACGACCTCGATAACGCCCTGGTCCATGTCTTTGGCCCCAATCATCCAATGCAGGTAGTCCGGTGCTTCGGCTGCAACCTCCTGAAGAGGACGGCCTTGGTATTTCCCTCTCCTGAAGACACGCCCTTCTTCCTCAGGGCTGAACCAGCGGTCTAGCTCGGTGCTTGCGCAGTATGAGTGCAAACCATCTATGCTACGAGGTAGATGCGAATAGCGCTCGAGCTGCGCCCCTAGTACCGCCGCCGAGGTCCTAATGTCACCCAACGCTTCGTGCGCATCTTCGTGCTCACGGCCCAGATAAAAACGAGCTGCGGCTGAGAGGTCTCTTGGTTCTTCCTTGTGGAAGATGTTCATCATGTCGACAACACGGCGTCCCTCCATTGAGAAGGTCACGCCACAGCGTTTGAATTCCTCGACAAGCATTGGTATGTCGAACTTGCGGACATTGAATCCAGCTAAATCGCACCCGGACAGGGTTTCTTCGAGGGAGCGGGCTACTCGACAGAACTCAACTTCGTTCTCGACGTCTTGATCTGTGATTTTGTGGACAGCTGTTGCAGCCGCAGGAATCGGGATTCCTGGGTTGAACCTCCTCTCGCGCTCTAGAACATCTCCCCGCGGCGTCCACTTGATGAACGCGATCTCAACGATACGGTCGGTCTTCACGTCGACACCTGTCGTCTCAAGGTCGAAGAAGACTAAGGGTCGGTCTAGTTGGAAGGGAAGTTTCATGTGGGGTCGAAGGTAGCTGGCGCTCGCCAATTGAACTACTGAAACGCTGACCTCGAAGGTTCGTTAAGCGTTTTTGCGAATCGGGCGCGCACTGGTTTTGGTGTGGTTTTTCTCTAGGGATCGTCAGCTACGGCCGATCCTTCCTATACTTTTGTCTGGGCTGCGCCGCCGAGGGCTTCAATTATGACTGCGTTCTGTGACTCAGCGTGGCTCGATGTTTTTCCTTCAGCTGGGCTGGCACGTTCGGGACGGGCTGCGTACGAGAGCGGCACTTTGCGTGGCACTATGGCCCTCAGCCGCGGCCCGATGAAGGTGAGCGCCCCCATATTTCGGGGTTCTTCCTGAGCCCATACGACCTCCGTCACGTTGGGATATAGTTCGAGCAGGGCTGCAATCGCGGGAGCCGGGAATGGATATAGCAACTCGACCCGGCCTATCGCTACGTGATCAGATTCCTTGCGAAGAGGGTGGCCCTTTATGTCGAAGTATACCTTGCCCGTGCAGAGCACTAGGCGGGTAACTGCGGCTGTGTCTTCCACATCTGGATCGGCGATCACATGCCTAAAGCCACCCTTGGTCAGCTCGGAAACCTCAGAGGTTGCCATTGGATGGCGTAGCAGGCTTTTCGGAGTCATCACGATCATGGGGCGCTCCGGACGTCGTAATGCTTGTCGTCGGAGCATGTGAAAATACTGTGCAGGCGTCGTGGGGTAAGTGACCCGCATATTGCGTTCAGCACACAGCTGGAGAAACCGCTCGAGTCGGGCGCTTGAATGCTCTGGCCCCTGGCCTTCAGCCCCGTGAGGAAGCAGCAGCGAGAGGCGAGAGTACTGACCCCATTTGGTCAGCCCCGATGAGATGAACTGATCGATCATCACTTGGGCGACATTCACGAAATCACCGAACTGGGCTTCCCAGAGCACCACGTCAGTATCAGCTGCTACGGAGTAGCCGTATTCGAAGCCAATGACTGCCGTTTCAGTCAGGGGTGAGTTGTGCGTCTCAAACCGAGCTTCCGAAAGATTGTCGAGCGGTACGAACTCCTGACCGGTTTCTGCATCGTGCAGCACCACGTGGCGGTGGCTGAATGTCCCTCGCTCTGCATCTTGGCCGGTTAGCCGAACGGGAATCCCCTCCCTGAGCAGGCTACCGAATGCCAGCGCTTCCGCGTGACCCCAATCCAGAGATTGGTCAATTGAGAAGGTTTCCTCGCGCTTTCCTAGCTGGCGCCAGAGTTTTGGGTGAGGGGTGAAGCCTTCCGGGAGGTCTACAGTCGCCGCATTGATTTCTTCCAGGACGTTAAGCGCCACTCCTGTTGTTTCAGGGACGACTGGGATTTCTCTTCCCGCATCGGGTGAGTCGTTCTCTGCTGGATCGAAGTCACGCACATGATCCTGTACATCGCGCAGATTTTGTGTGATCTCCTTTTGCATCGCTTCGATGTCGTTGGAGGTGATCACACCATCTTCGATCAGTCGTTCAGAATAGATTTTCCTGACTGTCGGGTGTGCGCTGATGGATCTGTACTTCACTGGCTGAGTGTAGGCAGGTTCGTCGCCTTCATTGTGTCCGTGGCGTCGATAACCGACGAGGTCAATTACAAAGTCCTCGTGGAACTCGCGACGGTAAGCCATACCAAGCCTTACTGCGGCGAGACAGGCCTCGGGGTCGTCCGCGTTAACGTGAATGATTGGGATGCCATAGCCCTTTGCCAGATCACTCGAATAGAGCGTGGAGCGTCCCTCCATCGGATCTGTTGTAAAGCCAATCTGGTTGTTAACGATGATGTGTACTGTTCCTCCCACTCTATAGCCCTTAAGTCGAGCCATGTTAAGGGTTTCAGCAACAACACCTTCTGCGGCGAATGCTGCGTCGCCATGCATCAACACGGGAACGGCCGCGTCGTAGTCGACGGTCGACGTTCCCGTCACCTGATCGGACTGCTTGGCTCTGGTCATGCCAATGACAACAGGGTTTATGAACTCTAAGTGGCTCGGGTTTGGGGCAAGCGTGACCTGCACTGTTCCGGCACCATCTACATCTCGAGTACCACGAGCACCGTGATGGTATTTCACATCACCGGTCCCTGCGACGTCTAGCTGGCCACCCTTGAATGATGGGCCCTCAAACTCAGCTAGGAGTTCCCCATATGAGACACCCACCGTATGGGTCAGGACATTGAGGCGGCCCCTGTGGGCCATGCCGAGGACTACTTCCGATCCACCGCCCCGGGCCGTTTCTTCAATGACGAGGTCGAGCATGGGGACTAGGCTGTCGTTGCCCTCAAGGCTAAATCGTTTCTGCCCCAGATATGTCTTGTGAAGAAATTGCTCGAGGCCCTCTGTTTCGCAAATTCTACGGAGAAGGCTCTTCCTCTGTGCTGCACTTGGTTCGGGCAAGTGGGCACCAGCTTCGACCTGTTTCCATAGCCAGTCGACTTTTACGTGATCATCAAGGTGCTCGAACTCATAGCCGATCGATCCGGCATAGATGTCACTCAGATCGTTGAGAGCGTCTGCGACGGATCGATCTCCGTTTTCATCGTGAAGGATCAACGAGGCGGGTAGCTTACCGAGTTCCTCAGCCGAGGTCCCAAAGAATGCTGGAGAAAGCTGCGGATGCCCCGGAGGTTCAGACCCGAGAGGATCGATAATTGCTAAACGATGTCCGTGATCGCGAAATGCTTGCACAAGCGCGGTCGCCCTAGAAACAGCAGGTAAGAGCTCAACGAGCGCTCGTGCGTTTTCATCTAAACTCTGTGCTGCAGGTGCGGAGGCCGAAAGCGTACCCCGGGCCTTAGAAGGTGCAGAGGCGGGCTCTTCTTCTAGACCTTTTGCAACTGCCGTGTGAGCATTTGAGTTTGTGAGTTGCTCTGGAGCCAGAAGACCTTCCGGGATAGCGACGTCGCCGCCTCTCTCAAATAGTTGACGCCATTCTCTGGGTACAGCGTCGGGATTCCGAGCGTATTGCTCGAAGATCGCCTGAGCGTAGGCGGCGTTTTGGCTGTCGAAAAGGGTGTCGTCCTGCACGTTTTGCCGGGCCCTGATTGATGAGGAACGCATTCGTCATCGGCGACGGATAAGCTACCGTATTTTCCTTATAGTATGGAGGCGGTTCGATCTTTTCTCTACGCCCAATCAATATGTATCCCCATTCTAAGCGCATGGATAGTTTCCGGATTGTCACAGAGTTCACGGAACCAGAAATCTCTGCGCTTGTGCACCCCGACTGGTTTGAGGCGTTCCCATGGCTCTCGCAAGGTACGACTACGCGAGGCTTAGCTGGCGATTCGCCATTCGACCTCGGTCTTTTCGGAGAGACTAGTAGACCGCAAGAAGCACGAGGCCGATGGAGTTCGCTCCAACAGAGGCTCGGTGCTCGAGGAGTTGTGCATTCGCAACAGGTTCATGGGGCGGATGTTTGCGAGTACGACGAGCACTCGAGTGGAATCAGTGGACTAGATCTTGTAGATCCTTGTGATGGGCATGTCACTTCTATACCGGGACTTCTTCTTGCCGTCACTGCAGCCGATTGTGTGCCGGTTTTCGTGATCGATCCGGAGCGAAGGGCGGTAGCAGTGCTGCACGCGGGATGGCGCGGTGCGGCTGCGGGTGTGATCGAGTCTGGTGTAAAGACAATGGTTTCGTCTTTTGCGAGCCGGGCGGAGGATCTCAGGCTGCATATGGGTCCTGCAATTTGCGGTACGTGCTATGAGGTTGGTCCTGAGGTGTTTGCAGCGCTGCGGGAACCCGTCCCGGATCGTCCTATGCCCATCGACCTCCGACACGTGCTGTCAGAGCGCGCGGTGCGGTTGGGGGTGAGTAGGGATGCAGTTACGATCTCCGCACACTGCACAGTGTGCACTCAGTCAAGCTTATTTTCGCATCGAAAAGGGCAAGGGGAACGCCATGTTGGGTACATCGGAATTCGCGGCTAATGCTGGATTCACACAGGGTGGGTCTTTGTGTTCGGTGTGTGCACCATCGTGTCACCGGTAACCGACGCGGGTCGCAGTTTTATCTTTGCGGTCTCGCAATGACTGACCCTCGTCTACGAAAGTATCCGAGGTTGCCCGTCCTTCGTTGCGAGGGCTTCGAGTTAGATGAACAATCCAACAATCAAGGGAGAGGCAACGAATCTCATGAGTGAAGCGTCGCTATACGTAACACGGGCTACCGTCGAAAAAATCGACGGGCTGCACCGTCGAGGAGTTCTGGAGGATGGTACCGCGCTCGAGTTTGGAGTGCACGGCCCCATCAAGGCACACTACGGACTTGAGTCCCAGCCCAATCTGCCGCTGCCGGTCGATTATTTGGTGGCCGCAGCTGCTGGCTGACTACTTGGAACACTAAATGGCGCACTGGAAGTGCGCGGGATAGCAGTTTCGGACGGCGATATCAGTTGCACGGTGGAAGGGATGAACGAAGTCGTGGATAGGATCATCCTCCTAACAAAGATCCACGTCCACTATACGCTCCGGTTACCGCCAGAGGCTCCGGAGGACAGAGTGTCTCGTGCGTTGGAGACTCATGTGAGCAAGTGTCCGACGGCTCAGTCGATCAAAGACTCAGTGGAGATCTCCTGGTCAGTGGAGTTCGTCGGAGGTTAGTTCTCAGTGAGGCTTGGAGCTGTCCGTGTAGTGGGAGGGCAGTTATCCCTTGGTGATGAGGTGAAACCGAAAGGGCGCCGTATTGGCGAAGGCAACCCTTCCCAGGGCTCAGGCTTGGCCGGCTTGAGGCCCTTTCAGAACTGCGTTTCGCACCTGGTCAATGATTAGGTCGACTTCTTCGGAGGTTACTTGAAAGTGAGGTGTGAATCGCAACGAGTTTTCGCCTCCATGGACGACTCCTATGCCCTTCATTCGCATGAATTCTTCGAGACTGTCCGTTCCGTATGCCTTAAAGCGAGGGTCTAGCTCACAGGAAAATAGCAGTCCAGTACCTTCAACATTGGTGATTGCACCTTCGAGTTCCACTGAAAGCGCCTTGAGCTTCTCGACGAACTCTTCACCACGCTCGACGATATTCTTTCTAATCTCTGGTGTCACCATATCCAAGACCGCTGTGCCGATGTCCATGGCCCTAGGGTTGGCGGTCATTGTGTTCCCGTATATGCCTTTTCGGTATAGCTCGGAAGCACCGGGTGTCATCGCAAGGATCGATAGGGGATACTGACCGGCATTTAGGGCCTTGGAGTAGGTCTCCATGTCCGGTGCCTCCAGATTTTGAAATCCGGGGTAGTCGATGACTGACAGGTATCCGGTTGAGCGCAGGCCTGCTTGGATGGAGTCGACCAGGAGCACGGACCCATGTTTTTTAGTCAGCTCTCTGGCGGCTATGTAGAATTCAGGGGTGATTGCTACACCCGGATTTCCCTCCCCCATAACAGGTTCTATAAAGAGCGCCTCAATGAAGTAACCCTCTGTATCTGCTTTGGCGAAGTGGGTTTCGAGGTCTCCGATGTCGTTTGGCTCTACGGTTAACAGTTCTTCTGTCCGGAATGACGCTAGGTATTTGCCATAGGAGCCACGACAGGAGTCGGAGAACATGGCGGGTCTCCCCGTGCGTCCATGGAATCCTCCGGAAAGTGACATCTTCTTGACCGACTTCCCAGCGTGTCGACCGCCCTCGTCCGTCAGAATCTTGGCGTTGACGTCCGCAATCCGTGTAGCAACTGAAACCGACTCTGAGCCAGAGTTCATTGCTACGAAGTGGGAGAATGGGCACCCTCCGTCATGGGTCTGGCCGATTTCTCGGGCGAGCGCTTTAGAGAGTTTGAGCTGGGCGAAGCTTGGCGTCATAACGTTTGCCATCACCTGTGGCTTCGTCATCGCAGCAATGATTGGTTCGGGAACGTGCCCGAAGCCAAGCATGCCATAGCCGCCATTGTCATGAAGAACAGCGCCCTTTGTAGTGATTATCCACGGCCCTCGCGCTGCCATCGAAACGTATGGATTCACCGTGTCATCTGCGTAGAAGTTCACGAGGTGTCTCTCAATAGCTTCTACCTGCTCCATTTCACCGAGCTTCATAAGCTCCGGGAATTCACGGCGGAGCACTCCAAATTCTTCTGTCGCAGCGTTGACGGCTTCAACTAGATCTGGATCGCGCGAGACAAATTGACACACGGTGTCGTTGTCTAGGCCTGTTGTCCGAGTCTCGCCGGACTGCTCACGAATGGTTTTGAGCTGATCAAGGACACCGGCCACAGAGCACCTCTCAAGGATCAGGGTTGGTTAGAATCGGGGAAGAAATTTTGCAGCAAACTAGGTTGCTTGGGGAGAGGGCACAGGCCCAGCTCGAATGTTGGCATACACAATTCAAGTCTGGCAGTGCCATCGTTTGTGCTCGGGTGATTGTTGTTGTCGGGCAACTTGCTTCAACCTGCCAGGGTCACCTGGCGGATGCAGATCTGGAGAGCCCGGTATCGTAGGGCGATATCGATTCCGATGTATTCACCTCCCGTTTCCAGATGTAGTTCCTGCATATTCTACGTCCTCTAAAAATCTTGAGAGAATCGAAAAGGATTGATCCGGCGCTTCCTCTGGCGGGATATGACCGCACTGCTGGATTGTGACGAGCTTGGCGTCCGGCAGCTCTTCAGCGAGGCGTTCGCCTACCCAATGGGGTATAACTTTTTCGTTGGCTCCCCACATGAGAAGAGTAGGGACATCGATTTCGGAAATTCTGTCGGAAATGTGCTTTGTTCCGCTGACGAGAATGCTGCGGCCTGTGGCGAGAGCAGCATCCACTCCGGGCCTTGTTCTGAGTGGAAGAGCATACGCGTCGACCATTTCTGAGGTGATCACACCTGGATCATGGACTATTGAGTGCAAAACCCAGCGGACGAGACGCTGTGGGCCGAGGATGCGTACTAAGAAGCGACTCAGTCGGACATTCCGTGATAGCGGAATAAAGGGTGATAATCGTTGGCTGTATGCCAGTGAGGAAACTAGCACAAGGCAGTCCAGGCGCCTCTCCGTGCGCCTGCAGAGCTCTTTCGAGACGAGTAGGGCGATTCCACCCCCCAGAGAGTGTCCTACCAACGTGACACGCCCAAGTCCGAGCTGATCAACCAGCTGCACTACAGTCTTGGCCTGATCTGCGAGCCCGTAAGAATCCGAAGAGGGCTTCGGTGCGGCACCGAAGCCCTTGTAATCCACGCATAAAACTCGGCCACGCTTTGCTAGTTTGGGTGCCCAGTGTCGCCAAGTAAACGAAGATGCGCCGAAGCCGTGTAGCATCAAGAAGGTGGCCCCTGAGGGTGGCCCCATCTCGATCTCAGTGACATGCAACGGAAGGTCGATGTCGAGTGGACGTCCATGGATGAAGGGGGAGGTGCTCACGGTTCTAGCCTTAGCTGGGTTCTCTCTGCAGTGGTCTGGCTTTATGCGGGCGTCGGAATGAGACACTCAGTATAGACTACTTCCTCTCATGTCGTGGCGAATTCATTTCTGATTCGCTGTACAACGGGCACGAGAGCAAGATGCTCCGGCCTGCGCCTGCCGCGTTGCCCGAGTTCGTCTCGGAGGCTCAATCGCTGCAAGTTGTGAGAAGATTTAAGGGGGCTGCCCCTGATCGATCGCGGATCGGTTATGTTTCCAGCCAAATAATTCGCCAGTAATTTGCAGTTATCGTCTCCATTACCCTCTGTCGCGCGCGCCGCGTTTTTCCGGCCGCGGGAAGAACTACATGAGCGACATTACGGCGGCGGCTCCTAGCCGACTCCGCGAGATAGCGCCGACAATCAATGCAGTCCGTAGCTATCTAAAGTCCAGTCCCGATGGGGCATCGGAACTCCTGCTCGACTTCGCCGAGCTTTTCCTCTCTCGAGCACCGGATGAGCTCCTGGTGCATCGGAGCACAGAAGACCTCGCGTCGATGACCCGTGGGGCGTTCCGTTTCTTGGAACAGTCCCGACCGGATCGAGTTGACGTGGCCGTAGCTAATGCCGACGAAGACGAAGAGGAGTGGGAAGCTCCTGTTACGGTGATTCGCACAAACGTTAGCGAGCGACCGTTCATTATAGACTCGATTCGGGAATACTTAGCTCTTAAAGGCTTGGCGGTCGAGCGTATGGTCTACCCGATGCTTGACGTAGACCGCGACGATAACGGTCAGGTAACGGCAATGCGCTTTCCGACGGACAGTGGCATTACTGAGTCGATCGTGCACTGTGAGATCGAACGTATCGGAGACCCAGATAGGCTAGACGAGCTGCGAGTGGATCTGAGTGCTAGTCTCCAGGACGTGGTCAGGGCGACGGATGACTTCTTACCCATGCTGAGCGCCCTCGACCAGGTTGTGACAGCCGTCGGTGTGAATGCGGCTGATCTTAGTGAGCGGGCCCCTGAATTCGAAGAGATCAAAGATTTCCTGCTTTGGCTCAGGCACGGCGGGTTCGTCTTCCTCGGCTATAGAGGTTACGACCTTCTAAGCGATCAGGTAGCTGGCGAACAGTCGATAGTTGTGCAGCCCGGCTCTGGCCTGGGCCTTCTTCGGAATGAGGAGGATTCGCGTTTTGCGGAGCCGATCCCGGTCTCCGGATTGGCTCCTGGAATGAGAGAACGGGCGCTGGGAGGGCCTGTTCTCATCGTCAATAAGACGAACGCTGAATCAACCGTGCACCGTCGTGCACGAATGGATTACGTCGGGATTAAAAAGCTGGACAGTGAGGGAATCGTAGTCGGAGAGCATCGGTTCATTGGCCTATTCACGTCCAAAGTTTATACCGAGCCGGCTGCCAATATCCCGCTTTTGAGAGATAAGCTGAGCCGGATTCTTGACGCGGAGGGTGTGCGAGAGGGCTCCCATGACTACAAAGAGATAATCACGATATTTGATACTCTGCCGAAGGAGGAGCTCTTCCTTTCTTCGCCGGAAGAACTACGAGATGACGTCCGAGCTGTTTTGACGGCCTACAGCGGCAGGGGCGTGAGGGTGGTACTGCGCAGAGATCCTCACAATCGCGGCCTCTCTGTGATGGTGATTTTGCCCCGTGATCGCTTTTCAGGAAGCGTGCGCAAGCAGATCGAAGAGGCACTGGTCGAGGAGTATCACTGCGAGGTGCTGAACTACCACCTGGCGATAGGCGGTGGAGACCAAGCACGACTGCACTTTTATCTAAGTGCCGCAGAAGACCGCGTTGCCGAAGTCCGTTCAGAGGACCTCGAACAAACAGTAGCTTCGATCATCCGAACATGGGCCGACAGGGTGAGTGAAGGCCTAGAGAAGGTTGTCTCGGTTGAAGAGGCTAGAGATCTAGCCCTGCTATACGAAGGGGCGATGAGCCGGGAATACCAGGCAGCTCTGGATCCCGCGATAGCTGTCGCTGACATCTGCGAGCTCGAACGGATGGCACGCGAAGATGGGGTAGTGTCTGTCGGGTTCACTAATCGAGCAGAAAATGAGGCTGTGGCTGGGGTGATGGGTGCTACCGAGCTGAAGCTTTTCCTGCGTGGCGAGCGTCTCGTGCTGTCAGATTTCATGCCGATCTTGGAGAACGCAGGCCTGCGCGTGGTGGCGATGAAGCCCTACGAGGTCGGTACCAATGGTGCCCCGACTGCGACGATATACGTCTTCGCCGTTCAAGATCAGGGAGGGAGCGCCCTGGAAGTTGAGAGCTGCGGCGAGCTGCTTTCGGAAACACTACTTGCGGCCAGAGCTGGTGAAGTAGTGTCAGATCCTCTCAATGCCCTTGTTGTTAGTGCTGGGCTGCACTGGCGAGAAGTAGATGCTCTTAGGGGTTTGGCTGGGCACGTTTTTCAGTCGGGGGCCGTTCCAAGCCGGCTAGCCCTCTCTCATGCTTTGGTCCAGTACCCCGGCATAGCGCGTCGTCTCTTCGCGATGTTCCGAACCAAGTTCGACCCAGGAATGGACGCGTCTCTTGAAGAGCGCTTAGCAGCGTTGGTCGTAATGCGTAACACCTTCCATGGCTTACTGCGTAGTGTGACCCTCTTGGATGATGACCGCGCCTTGCGCCGCCTCGAGGAAACGATCTCGAGGACAGTTCGGACTAACTACTACAGGGTGGGTGGAAGGACTCCGACAATACGTTCTGGCGGAGTCCCTTATACCTCATACAAGGTACTAGTCGGAGACATTCAGCACTCACGACCGACCGACCTACTATTCGAAGTGTGGGTTCACTCTGCTCGTATGGAAGGAGTTCACCTTCGTGGCTCGTTTGTGGCCAGAGGTGGCATTAGGTGGAGCGATCGTCCGGATGACTTTCGTACCGAGATTCTGGGTCTAGCTAACACGCAGATGATCAAGAATGCTGTGATCGTGCCAGGTGGGTCTAAAGGTGGCTTTGTCGCGAGATCCACTCCGGGGGATACCGAAGAGCGCTGGGAGGAGGGACGTCAGCAATATCAGACCCTAATTCGTGGATTGCTCGACCTCACGGACAATATCGTTGGCGGTAGTGATGTCGCCCCCAATGAAGTGATAGCCTACGACCCTTTGGATCCATACTTAGTTGTGGCTGCTGACAAGGGAACCGCGACGTTCTCGGATCTCGCCAATGCGGTCTCTGCAGAGTACGGATTTTGGCTGGATGATGCTTTCGCTTCGGGTGGTTCCAATGGATACGACCATAAGGAAGTTGGAATCACAGCTCGAGGAGGTTGGGAGTGTGTAAGGCGGCACTTCCAGGAAAAGGGCAAGGATATTCAGACCGAGCCCTTTACAGTTGTCGGGATAGGAGACATGAGTGGGGATGTGTTTGGCAATGGCATGCTTTTATCAGAACAGATCAAGCTTGTTGCTGCCTTCGACCATAGGCACGTTTTCATTGATCCTGACCCTGACCCAGTCACGGCGTATGCCGAGCGTAAGCGATTGTTTGAGCTTGGGCGCTCTAGCTGGGAGGACTATGACCAGCAGTTGCTCAGTGAAGGTGGGATGGTCGTTCCTCGCGGTGCGAAAGAGGTTCATCTGACACCGCAGGCCAGCCGTGCTTTGGGAGTGGATGTGGATGAGACCCCTCCCCTCGACGGAGAGGCGCTGATCCGAGCGGTTCTCAGTGCTCCGGCGGAGTTGCTTTGGAACGGTGGAATCGGGACGTACGTGAAGTCTGCCTCCGAAGCACACGCTGATGCCGGCGACCCCGCCAACGATGCGGTCCGCCTGAATGCAGGACAGTTGCGTTGTGACGTCATCGGAGAGGGTGGGAATCTTGGTCTCACCCAGCGGGCGAGAATCGAGTATGCGAGCCTGGGTGGCCGGATTAACACCGATGCTCTCGATAACTCGGGTGGCGTCGATATGTCGGATCACGAGGTCAACCTTAAAATCCTCCTTATGCCCGCAGTGGAATCCGGGTCTCTGGAGCAGGCGGAGCGCAATGATTTACTGGAGGAGCTCACCGAAGAGGTTGCAGAGCTGGTGCTGGCAAACAACCGATCACAGAGTCGTGGCGTATCTCTAGATGAACGGCGATCTAAAGAATCCATTGACGAGTTTCGGGACCTCATGCTCTCCCTAGAGAAAGCTGGTGAGCTAGATCGGTTGGCCGAAGAACTCCCGTCAACCGATGTTCTCATCGAGAGAAGGGATCGGGGTCAGGGGATGGCACGTCCGGAGCTGTGCGTTCTTTTCGCGTATGCGAAACTTTCCCTGAAGGCGCAGTTGCTTTCGAGCAGCCTCCCGGATGATCCGGTCTCGGAGGGCTACCTCTTAGGGTACTTCCCCCCTAAGTCAATCAAAGTGGCTGGAAAGGAGCGCCTTTTTCAGCATCGACTGCGTCGGGAGATAGTTACTGCTGAGCTGACCAATGACTTAGTTGATCTTATGGGATCAGCATTCGTTTCTCGCATGGTTCGGGACACCGGCCGTTCATCCGAAGACGTGGTTCGGTCTTGGCTTGTGGCGTCTCGCCTTGCGGGTCACCGAGCTCTCATGCAGCAAATGGAGCAGCAGGCGAGTTCTGTAAATGCACGAGTTTCATATCGATGGCTTCTCGGGCTGGCCAGAGTATTAGAGCGGACTACGCGTTGGATGCTTCAGAATGTCGACCGGGATCAGTCAGCGGCGGACATCGTCAAGCAAAACCTCACCGGCTTGAGGTCACTGCGTGACGCCTTCGGTGATGTTGTGCGCGGAGAAGAAGGGACTCTCTTTGAGGCGCGGGTTAATGAGATTCAGGAGCTCGGCGCGGACGAGATGTTCTCGAAGCGGCTCATCGCACTACGGTTTCTTGATCAGCACTTGGAGATCCTCGGCATCGCCCGAGAGGCCGAGACTGATCCGATCGCTACGGGTCACGCGTTTTATCAGGCGTCTGAGGCCTTCGAGATTCCGTGGCTGCGCCGTCGGAGTTTTGCGTCGGCTGGAGATGATCCGTGGGAGTTGCGAGCAGCCCAAGTGCTCTCTGATGACTTGGCCAAGGCGCATAGGCGCATTGTGACCAGGATGCTGGCTTGTCATCAGGGGGCGGGTGGTGAGGGCACTGACTATGTGGGATTTGTGCGACCTTCGGATCTCGGGCGGTTTCGGGATATCGTGGAAGAATTAAAGGCGGAGGAGAGTGTCGGACTGGCAGCACTATCGGTAGCGGCGCGTGAATTAGCAGCCGTGGCGGATGGCATGTTTGAGAAGCCGGGACCGAGTGATCTCAAATAGGGTGGTGATGACGGGATTTCCTGATGCGGTGTGCGGTCGCATTACGATGCTCCTGATCGTGCTAATGTCCCTGGGTGTGCTGAGGGCGGATGCTCAAGTAGGGACATCGCCGAATACTTTTCAGCCGCTGGCGTACCTAGAGGGACAGATCGTGGATAGCGTCTCGGGTGATCCTATCCCTGGTGTTCTAGTCCGGATGGACAGTGGGCACGAAGCGTTTACTGACCAGTTGGGTCGATTCGAACTTACGGGGTTGCCGGAGGGGAAAAGGCTTTTGGCCTTGATGACAGAGGACTGCAGGATCACATGGGGACAGGTAACGGTCGTGGAAAGGTTTCCCAGGGACGTCCTCTTCCGGCTCCCACCGGCGTTTGGAGCAAGAGCCCAAGAAGATCAGAGGGAGGCCGAAGATCGCCAGCGCACGACAGGTCGACGGTTGGAAGCACACCAGATCCGAGACATGGAGGCTCGCGACGTGATGGAGCTTGTCCGCAGGTTGGCCCCTAACATGGTAAGTCCCATGACAGGCGCGGTTGGCGCTACATCTAGTTTCCGGCCTGCGCGTGGACGTTCAACGTCGGTCCCAGACCCACCAGTGATCCTTATAGATGGTGTTAGGACGCCAGGTGCCGAAGGAATGCTTTCTCAGATGCGTCCGAGTGAAGTTGAGGTCATCGAGGTTCAGCCGGGTGCGGCTGCTGGGTGGGAGTATGGGTCTTCGGGTGCGAGCGGAGTGATCAAGATCACTCTGAAAAAGGGACTGGCTTCGGGCGCTCTTGACCGTCCACTTTCCTCTCCTTGTCTGGTTCCAGGGTTTCCACGGGGGTGAGAGGGGCGCCTCCCCCCTACAGCACTAAAGGAACAAATGTTTGTTTCTGAGGGAAACAGATGTGCCCCGCAGAGTTGTTTTTTCTCTTGACTTCATGCCTTTAGAGGCGTAAAACTCCCTCCTTGGGATGATGTTGGGAGGAGTGGGTTCTAGCACAAAGGGTCTATGTAGGAGGTCTCATGGCTCTACGGACGTTCGTAATGAACACCGTGAAGGTGGCTCGCAATTTTGCGATTGCCCTAGCTTTCATGGTGTTTGGCGCAGTCGGAGTAACTGCGCAGAACACCGGTACGGTTACCGGCCTAGTCCGCGATGCGACGACTTTGGCACCCCTGGCGGGTGCTCAGGTTGCGGTCGAAGGAACGGGTGTAGGTGGCCTGGTCAACAATGTTGGCCGATTCCTGCTGTTAAATGTTCCAGCAGGGACACAGACGGTGAACGTCACGATGATCGGCTATGGTGCCGGATCGGCGACGGTCAGCGTTACGGCAGGTGGTACTGCCACTTTGGATTTCGAGATGAGAGAGCAAGCTCTTTCTCTTGAGGGTGTGGTCGTGACCGGTACTGCCGGACAGGCTCGCCGTCGTGAGGTGGGTAACTCTATCGAATCCGTTGGGGCCGCTGACATTGCGGTCGCAGCGATCACAGACGTCTCGAACGTTCTTCAGGGCCGTGCGGCCGGTGTTTCGATTTCCGGTACGGATGGTCAGGTTGGCTCCGGTTCAGAGATCCGGATCCGCGGTAACAGCTCGATTTCTCAGAGCAACCGTCCGCTGATCTACGTCGATGGTGTCCGGATGGAGAACGATGCTCTTATGTCGGCGGATGAAGGTGCCGCTGGTACGATGGCTATCGACGGCATCAACCCGAACGACATCGATCGTATTGAGATCGTCAAGGGCCCTGCTGCTACGACTCTTTATGGAACGGAAGCCGCAGGTGGCGTTATCCAGATCTTCACGAAGCGTGGTTCGGCGGGTGCGCCGGCGTGGACGGTGACTGTTGATCAGGGAATGCAACGCATGGGCCACCAAGGCCCGCAGACGGCTGCGGACGTGAAGGCGATGTCTAACTACTTCACGAGGAATAACCCAGACGTCTATCCGACCGGCGACTACAACGTCGACTATCTCCTTCCTGAAGGAGATATCGGTAACAGCAACGGTCTTCGTTTGAACGACTGTGCGTCGGGTGATCCGATGTCTCAGTACTCCACGATTGACGGTTACGGTGCTGAGCCTGGCTGTCCTGAGAGCGGTTCATGGTTCCGTGACGCGTCAATGCAGCGTTACAACCTGAGCGTTCGTGGTGGTGGTGAGACGGCTACGTACTTTGTCTCTGGCCGCTGGGCAGACGAGAATGGTGTCGTCGATCCGCAGGGCCAGCAGAGCTACAACCTGCGCACGAACGTGCAGTTCCAGCCGATGGACGGACTGGACGTAAGCCTGAACAACATGTACACGAAGCGGAACATTACTTGGATCCCGAACGGAAATAACGCTTCGGGTCTGTTCCTTAACGTGTTGCGTGGTGAGCGCGGATACACGCCGGGTAACGATGATTCACTCGTGATGTTCAATGACATCGCCACCAACCAGTCGCAGTGGGTCACCTCTGCGTCGATCGGTTGGACCCCGACCGCGAACTTCTCGCACCGTCTCAACTTTGGGATGGACTACACGTACGTCGACTTCGTCGACTTCAAGCCTTACGACAACTACGAGAACCCTCTGGGTGACCGTGAGAACGACCAGTACAACGACCGTAACATGACCTTTGACTACAATGGTTCGTGGCGGACGGATGTTATGGACGGGATCTCATCCTCATTTTCATGGGGTGGTCAGGTCTACGAGGAGTTCAGCTGGCGTCTAAACGGCTTCGACTCTGATTTTGCTGGTCCTGGTGACCAGTTGCTCGGTGACGGTACGGATCAGGACGTCAACGAGAGTCGCCTAACGGTCCGCTCTGGTGGGTTCTTCCTCCAGGAGCAGGTTGGCTTCGGCGACCGTCTATTCCTGACCGGTGGTATTCGCTGGGACGGCTTCTCTACGTTCGGTTCGGGCTTCGGCCTTGCCGCGTATCCGAAGATCGCCGGTGCGTACACCATTTCGGATGAATCCTTCTTCCCTGAAGGTGTCTTCGATGCTCTTAAGCTGCGTGCAGCTTGGGGTAAGTCCGGTCGTGCGCCAGGTGCGTTCGACGCCGTGAAGATCTACGAAGCCACGCAGGCTGATGAGGTCGTTCCGGCGCTCATTATCGGTAACCTCGGTAATGCGGACCTTGGTCCGGAGATCTCTACTGAGCTCGAGATGGGTTTCGAGGCTTCATTGTTTGATGGTCGGATGTCGATTGACTTCACGAAATACGACCAGACGACGAGAGACGCTCTTATCGGTGTGCAGGAGGCTCCCTCCTTCGGTACGGAAGAGGCCACACTGCGGAACCTCGGTGAGACGACTAACAAGGGATTCGAAGCAATCCTGAACATGTCCCCGGTACGTTCGGATTTCCTAGACTGGAACGTGAACTTCTCCTACTCGTCCAACGAGTCTGAGATCACGGACCTCGGTCCTCTCCAAAATGCCGGCGGAAACCTGCAGCTTGGTTTCCCGATTGGCGTGGAGTACGATCCAGTTGTGATGAACCCGACTGCTGTTGGGGCGGCCGAATCTACAGAACTGGCTGTTCTAGGCGTCGTATTCCCGCAGGAGATCATTGCGCTCGGTACTCGTATGACGTTCAGCCAAGCGCTAACCCTGGACGTGCTGTTTGAGAGCCAGGTTGGTCACTCGCGGACAATCGGTATCGGTTGGGCCACTGCTCGTCGCGAGACGTGGCCTCACTGCTTCGGTATTCAGAATGAGTTCAATGCCAACGGCAGAACGAACCTGACGCCGAACCAAGTAGTGACATGCGTGCCTGGTAAGATTGACTGGGGTGCATGGACACAGGATGCGGACTTCATCAAGCTCCGCTCAGCTTCGCTGTCTTATCGTCTTCCGGATGATCTCATTCCGGGAACGCGCAGCGTGAGCCTCTCACTGCAGGGTAAGAACCTCTGGCAGACGACAGACTACCAGGGCCTAGATCCTGAGGCGACAGACCGTGGTCTGGATCGCGGCGAGTACGCGTTCGAGTACTACAACATGGCGCCGCCGAGGATCTTAATCCTCAACATGCAGGTGAACTTCTAATGCGTAACTGGACGAGAAGGGCCGGACTTCCGGCAGTGGCCGCTTTTGCGGTCGTCCTCTCCGGGTGTGACCTTGAAGTTCTCAACCCGGGAGCTATCCAAGACGCTGACGTGGTGACTCCTGAGCTCATGCCGGTGCTCGTTGCGGGCGCCTCGGCTGAGTACAACGATGTGCAGGACAACTACGCGTTCGATATTGCGCGCTTGAGTGACGAACTTGCTGGTACGGGGTCGTATGGCTCAACGCAGGATTTCCGGACGGGTTTCTACACCGACCAGGACGCCGAAGGCGACTGGGAGCAGATGCATGAGGCTGCTTGGGCCGCCGGTCAGGCTTGGACTCGCCTGCAGGAGGTCCTGGGGGGCTCTGAGAGTTCCTCGGTCCTCGGTGCACGTCTCTTCGTGTACCAAGGGCATGCCTACATGCGACTCGGTGAAGCATACTGCAAGGTAGCTTTTGACATTGGTCCGTCTGAGCCTCGCTCGTCGGCCTTTGCAAAGGCGAAAGCTGCGTTCGATCAGGCTTATACGATCGCTAGTGCCGCCGGTTCAGGTGCTGACCAGTGGCGTCTTGCAGCAAAGTTGGGTCAGGCTCAGGCCGAGTTCGGCATGGCCGTTGAAGGTACCGGCTCGTGGGCGACTGCTTCGGCTGCAGCCGCGGCAGCGATCAGTGAGTCGGGCATGACGATCGATTTTGCTGATAAAGCGATCTATGCCCAAGGTGCCAACACGAACCTCTTCTGGATTGAAACGTGGAATCGCGCCGAGGTCGGCGTGTACCGTACTCTAGCTCAGGCTATGTATGAGAATGAGACGGACCCGCGCACGAAGTTCACGAAGTGTGGTGAGTGGAACGACCTAGCGTCTGCTTACCCGGACAACATTCCGGGTGGAGTGACGAAGACAGGAAACTGCGATGGTGACGGTTCCGGTGCCCACCAGGGCGCGGACGGCGACCATGCGCATTATCGTCAGGATGTCTATGACGATCGTGGGTCCGACATCCCGAGAGCTTCGGCGGTCGAGATGTACATGATCATGGCTGAGGCTGCCCTTCAGGGTACGCCTGACTACGCCACGTTCATCGGGCACATTAACACTGTTCGTGCTCACCACGGTTTGGCTGCCCTCGCGGCGCCGACTGCGATGGGTAACTTCCTGCAGTGGCCGTATACCGCTGATGACGTGACGGACGCGAATGCCTCTACGGCTAACGCGATTCTTGACCGTGAGAGGTATGCGAACCTTTGGATGCAGGGTAAGCGCCTGTATGACCTAGAGCGTTGGAGCCATCCGTTCCTAACGTCCGATGGTTGGATTACGGGTAGTACCTCCGTTGCGGATCGGGTGTCTTGTTTCCCGATGCCTCGTAACGAGTGTCAGCTGAACCCGAACATGGCAGGTGACCCGGCTTGCGGTTGACGTGACCGGGTAGCATTTGCAGGGGCAGTACCGACGGCCCCCACCGGCATTTGCCGGTGGGGGCTCGTCAATTCTAGGTCGTTCGTATCTCTGTTTAACGGACCTCCAAGGAGGGGACTTGTATGAGCGGCGACGTAGCCTTCGAAGGCCAGATAACGTTCTCTGGTGAGCCAGGCGCTAAGCTGAGCCTGTCATCTGCGGTACGTCGCCTCGTGGCATGCCTGATAGGAGTCTGCATAGCTAGTGGGATATCATTGGAATCCTTAGCTGGGCAGACGCTGAGAGGAAGAATCCTCGACAGTGAAACGCGGGAGCCGGTCAGGCTCGCCTATGTGGGGTTGTTGACTGAGGGAGAAAGCATGGCGGTTGCTGTTCTGGCGGATACCGCGGGCTTTTTTGAGGTGACGGCTCCAGACCCGGGCCCGTACTTCGTTTATATCTCACGATCCGGTTACGAAACGATTATGGATGGTGTCTTCGAGCTTGGCGACAAGGCTGAGCTGGACGTGCGGATTGGTATGAAGCCACTTCCCATCGAACTGGATGAGGTGCTTGTCGAGGCAGAGCGTGGGCCAGCCAACTTCCTCGAGCGAAACGGGTTTTACGAAAGAGCGATCACAGGTCGCGGCGTTCTCATGCTAAGGGAAGACATAGAGAGCTTTGCGATCAATACGGTGACCGACGTCATGAGACGTATCCCACTGTTAGACATCGATGAGTCTCGTCCGCTTTCTGGGCCACAGGCCTTCCGGAATCCGGAGATCAGAGTTCTGCGCAACGGACAATATTGCTCTCCGACCTTGTACATTGACCGGCACATAGTGAACTCGGGCAATCTCGGGTCAGTGAGACCCGATGATTACGTCTCGGTAGCGGAGATCGAGGCTATCGAGGTTTACGCTCGTTCGATTGAGGTCCCCGTCGGTTTCGATGAGATCAACAATTGCGGGGTGATCCTAATCTGGACCCGGACTCGCTGAGCGGGATCTTTTACTGACTGCCCCCGCCACGGTACTCGTCGGCTCGACCTGTTACCCACACTGCCACGGCTGCAACAGTTCCGACGATGATCCCGCCAACGATTGCAGACGTCGAACCTGCGTCTAGTCTGCGCACCAACAGCCCCCTCAGCTCTGTGATTGGAATGAGTCTGGTCTCTGTCGTTATGTCGTTACCTGACCCGTTGATTCCGACCAGGGAGAGTGAAGACGGGGTCCAGCTGGCTTCAAGCACGTCGTCATATTCGATCACCTGCTCTTCGGTACCATCGGAAATCACGACTCCACGAAGACTGAGGGCTTCACGTTCCGGTTGGGTGCGAGGCACCGGCATCGTCGTTACGGTGAAGCAACCCGCAAGCAGGGGGAGCGAAAAAAGTAGAACGGACAGGAGGCCGGGCTTGTTCATACGCGGAGCAGGGTGCTTGGAAAGACGTCTGGAAACAGCGCGCAAAACTGCGACGGTGCGGGAGCGAACGCAATTCTTCTTTTTATTTCTTCAGGTAAGATGAGGTCTTCTGTGTGGATGGAACTGCCGTCTTTCGGCTTCTTGGTCACGGCTGAGACCGTGCTGCAGATGATCTAGTTGGTTGCTGTCTGGACACTCTTGAGGGCCCTATCAGCGGCCGCCCATGAGTTCCCCTATTTGGTTTAATGCGGCGTCTACTTTGAACTGGATCCCCATGACTCCGCGCTCGACCGATGCTCGTGTAGGGTCTCCAGAAACACCGCTGTCGGGGAATCCGCCACCCGGCGCGAGCTTGTCGGTCCGGATGTGTCGTGGGTCCACCGCAAGGAGTTGTGAGGTGTCTGAGATCCCCGCGTGGCCACCAATCGTTTCCGGAGTCTCCCCCTGCTCTTCTAACCAGGATCGAAAGCCGTTGTTGCTGTAGTAGTCTCCAACAAAGTGAACACGGACTGACTCTGATGCCCACTCCTCATTGAGCATCTGGGCGACCTGCTCCATCCCTCTTTGGTTTCCACCGCTATCGCCGATCATGACTATGTCAGTGAAGCCGTGCACGGCGAGGCTTCGTGCTGCGTACTCAAGAAGTTTGATGTAAAACTCTTCGGGGAAGGTGATGGTCCCTGCCTTTGACAGGTGTCCCCTCGAGGGGTTGTTCACGTCTCCCTCTGGCACGTAGGTCACCACGGGCGCTATGAGGGCGTTTCCCAGCTCCCGCGCGATCATCGCCGAAGCATAGTTCACGATGAACTTGTGCTTGCCGAGCACCATGTGCGGTCCATTTTGTTCTGTTCCTGCCGTTGGGATAATGATTGTGGTTGTCCCTTGATCGATAGCGTCACGTACCTCGGTCCACGTCAGCTCCTCCAGGAAGACGGACGGAAGGTCCAGACCCTGTGACAAAACCGAGGACGTTCCGGCTAGCGTTAGGAAAATCATTGCGACAGAAGTGCGAATTAATAGAGCGGGACGGAGCATGGTGAAGTCCGGTGAGTAAGTGGTTGAGGAGTGAACTTGCAGTTGGAAAAGAGCAAGCAGACTAGGTGGACCGATCGCAGGCTGGCAAGCACTTTGGCTGGGCCGTGGGAAAATGTATGAGAGGCTCTAGCGGCAGCATCATGTGAAGCCCGACGGTGTTTGGGACCATTCAGGCTAGGTGGGAGAAGATCTCTTTAGCGCCGGACATCAACTCGAAGCGCATACGGACTGGCTAGCCAGCGCGTGCCTAGAGGGCCGAAGTTGATGGATCCGTCTTCTATCGCTTACGGTTCTCGTATAGCTGGAGGCCTCCAGCACCCAGACCAAGCAAGACGTCGTCATCTCCGTCTCCGTCTAGGTCCGCGAAGGCAGGTGCGGCAAAGCTTATCTCCTCGACATCTAGCTTGGTTGCCTGAACGAAGGATGGCGATGCTCGCGAACCGTCGTTTCTAAAGAGAACTACACCGTCGCTTTCTGATCCTACGTACATGTCTAGGTCGCCGTCACCATCTGCATCACGAAGAACTGGCAGGCTCCGGCGTCCGATGTCGAAGTCTCCATACTCATCGCTTACCAGGGTGAACTCTGCACTCTGCGGGGTACCAGTGTTCTCGTAGAAATTGATTGTGCCTGAGCTTTCTCCCACGAACAGGTCTAGGTCACCATCGTTATCAATGTCGCCTAGAGTGGGGGTGGCGTTACGCCCGCGCGAGAGTACGATCGATGTCGAGTCGACGAAGTTCAACAGCAGTGAACCGTCAGTGGCGTCGTTTCGATAGATGCGCAGTTGATCCGACCAGGTGCCAACTATGGCATCTAGATCACCATCCGCATCTAGGTCTCCAAAGGCGGGCAGGAGGTGATAGCCTCCTCCCACATCTAGGTCACCATCATAACGGAAGCTCGGGGTGGTTGAGGAACCCTCGTTCACCAGCCTGTAAAGCTTGCCGTTCTGAGTATCGTCCTGCTCGATCTTATTACCGACTAGAAGGTCAATGTCACCGTCAGTGTCCAGGTCGATCGCTATGGGGATAGTCTCCGAGCCGAAATCGATCGTGGACAAGAATCGCGATGTCCGTTGTTCAAACAAGCCTGGACGTGACTGCTCTACATAGTGGAAATTGTCGGCGGTAGTGGTGTTTGGATTATACGCCCCGCCGAGCACGCCCATAAGCAGGTCTTGGTCGCCATCGCCGTCGACGTCACCGAGTGTAGGGGCGTTATAGCCACTGGTGCGCAGAGGATCTTGTGTGGGGAAGGGAAGCGGTTCACCGCGCAGATTTGGGCGCGTGCGCGATCCCGTGTTCTCAAGGAAAAGAATCCCTGGCTCGAAGTAGTCTCCCCAGAAAAGGTCCTGGTCACCGTCGCTATCCACATCCCCAAGGGCCATCGTATTCGCACCGTGAAGGCTTCCTATCTGAGCAACGATCTCGATACCCTCAAATCGATCGCTCACCAGTTCGAATAGAGGGACTCCGCTCCTATCGGTACCGGTTTCTTCATATCGGGTCACTGTGCCCTCAAGTCGACCGATGAGCAGGTCCATACGCCCGTCTCCATCGATGTCGGTCGCGTTGGGGATGTTCTGTCGGTCGGAGAAGATTGCCCGACCCTCAGTGTCCCGAATTGTATCTGCCGCTTGTACGAACTTTGGAGCTTGGCGGGTGCCGTCATTTCGATAGTACCGCACATAGCTGAAGGGCTGCTCAGCCAAGAGGTCGTGATCGCCGTCACGGTCGAGGTCGACGAATCGGTACCATTCTCCGACATCGAGGCCCTGATAGTGGTCACTGCGCCATTGGAATGGGGTCTCCGCTTCTGGCACATGCTCGAAAAACATGACTTTGCCTGAAGTTTCCTGAACGAACAAATCTTCGTCCCCGTCCCCATCAATATCGATCAGCTGCGGGCGCGGGATATTGAACCCGCCCAAGAAGGGCTGGTCGATCGCTTGGCCAGCGTCGTCGGTTACGGAGATACCGGTAATGTGGCGGTGGTACCCCTCACCTGCCGGTATTGACCCGAAGATCGAAGAGCCATTTGCCGTCGGTACTTGTGCTCTTCCATCCAGCAGTGAGGGACCTGAAGCAAAGGATGTGCACGCCGACACCGCAGCGAATGTGACTAATACAAGAATGGTGCGTATCAAACCACGTCTGACTGCTCGGCGTTTGGTCGCATCCGAGCCCTGTCCCCCTAGTAGCGGATTCACCTCACTCAGTATCCGGCCGGAGGGGATGGGGCAGACATCCCAGCGGCATATCGACCAACTTCGATGACCGCAACGACATCGTGAGTCTTCGCGTCGATCGCTACAACTGTTCCGGGTCGTCCATCTCCCCCGTCAGCCGGCCGATAGGTTCCCGCTACGTTGCGCCCGGATACATATATCGTAGACCCGTCCGAAGAGACTGCGGACCCGTGAGGCTCTGCGAGGGCTGGGTGTGTGATCACATTCGAAATGGTCCAGGTCCGAGCATCCACAACTGTTACCGTGTTCCGAGCTTGGTTTGGGATCCAGACGAAATGTCCATTGGGGGTGAAGCTTGGATGCCAAGGCTGACCACCGACCTCGATCGAGTTCACGACTGCGGGGACCTCTCCATTGAGGTCAAAGATCAGAAGGTCTCCCGTCATTTGGCCGCCACCGACCATCCAGTTTCCGTCCGGAGAAACAGCGAACTGGACAAGCATGTGATTCATACCGTCCAAGCCCAACAAATCCACGTCTTCGTCACCTAGAGAAGCGTACGCCACTGAGTTTTGTCCGAGACTTGCAGAGAAGAAGCGATCTCCACGGGTGTCCACTGTGAGGGCATGTGGCCGCGGGAAGAAGACATCGACTTCTCGGAGTTCCATCGATGATCGGTGGATGACCCCGATCCGTTGGGGTGGATTCACAGCCGCCATTGATCGCCCCACATAAAGGAGATCAGACTCTGGGTCGAGGCTAAGCATACCTGGCGTCTCGAATGCAGTCTCACCGACCAAATGGTTGTCCCTGTCAAACTTCAGGATTTTGCCGGCCGCGATCAGCGATACGTACCAATGGGAACCGTCAGGTTCAACGGCCGTGTGGTGCGCCTTCGCAGTTTCCGAGTACCCGAACTCCTTAAGGTCTACCGTTGCTATGAGCTGGTTCGTGCTCATGTCGATAACGGCTACGGTGACCTCTTCCTGACTGGCGACATACAGGAGTTCCTGTCCCTGAACTCCGGTGACCTGGACTAGTGCCCAGGCCGCCGCCATCAGAGAGACGCCTCGATACGGTTTTGCCCACTGAATAAACTTCGACATGGCTTCCTCCGTTACTGCGATATGGTCCTCGGACGGTAGCGAACGATAAAGAGACCTTCGGAACCGCTGGTCACTGCAACAACGCCGCTTTGAAAGTATGGATAGTTTGACCAGGAGCCGTCCATCTGGGCGTCGTCACCGCCGTACGGGACGGTATCAAATGACCCGACCGGCACTGGGTTCTCAGGATCTGAGATATCGAGGACACGTAGGCCACTCTTGTAGTTCGACTGGTACATCGTATTGCCAACGATGTAGAGGTTGTGGTCTGTAGCTTTAGTGTCAGCCATATACTCTCGCGCAAGAATCGGGTCATCCAGATCCTCTAGATCCCAGATCAGGGTTCGCGTCGTCGCGACATTACCGCCCGTCTCGTCGAGCTCGTCACCCATGTAGAAGTAACGTTGATCTGAAGAGAGCCAGCCCTGATGCGAGTACGCGACATTAGGGTAAGTTGCCATCGCGATAGCAACCGGCGCGTCCTTGTCCGTAACGTCCGCGATCGATAGCGCGGTTTCGTTGGCTCCTAAGCAGATTTCACGACCGGCGTAGTCTTCATCGGGTCCATTATAGACGACGCATTGTGCATCGTGAGAATAGCCGGTGCGATCACGACCCGTGGTCATGTCTTGGAAGCAGCCAGCGAATGTTGGATTCAAAGGATCTTGGATGTTGATCATGTGCAGCCCGCCGCCGCACGTCTCACCACCGCCGCTACTTCCTACCGAGTAGGCGAATCCGGTCTCTTCGTTGATCACGATGTTGTGAGCGCTGTGGATCCGGTCGTAATTCGCGTCTTCCGAAAAGGTGACTGGATCTGAGCCGTCGAGACCACGGAGGCGGGTTAGATCGAAAACCTGCATCCCGTGCTGACCCGCATTGTCCGCAACGACGAACATGTGATCCTGGTACACTTTCATGTCGCGCCAAACGGTCACGTTGGACCCTTCGGTCATCGGCAATCGACCCAAGTAGGCTGGGTTTCCGGGGTTTGTCACATCGACAAAGGCTGTCTGGTTCGTCATGCCTACAAGAACGATTTCTCGTCCTGTTTCTGGGTCCGTCCAACCCCAGACGTCGTTGGCGTTGATTCCTCGCTGAGCGTCCATCTCGCCAAGCGGAATGAAGGAGAGCAAGTCAACCTGTTCGCAGTCGAACATGTCAGCACTGCCATCTTCAGAGCAGCGCACCTCGTCCCCCATGATTGCGTCGATACCGAGCATTACACCGGCTAGGCGCCCGGCTGGAGTCCAGCCATCCTCCGTCCAGTTTACCACGTAGGCCGCGCCCGTTCCGTTGTCACCTCGAGGTGCTGACCCGACCGCGAATCCATCACCGACGGCGATCTCAGCAGCAAAAAGTTCTTCGGCGTCTACACCGTTTCCAGTCTGCGTTACGGTGGTCCATTCGCCGACGCTGTCGTCGTATGTGTAGGTGAATACACGACCCTGTCCGAAGCCAGCAGTTGCGGCTCCGATAAGTGCGGTCTCACCGTCGAACGTGACACTCCCACCAAAACCCGTTTGCGCTGCTGCCTCGAAGGGGATCAGCATCGTGCCGAGTTCCCATGCGCCGTCTTCGAAAGTGTATGCGATAACAGAACCGATACCGACAATGTTTCCGGGTGATCCTATCAGTGCGACGTCGCCATTTATGGCGATGTCTGCACCAAAGCCTGCTTGGGCGTTAACAAGAGGTGCCTGAAGAGCGCCTCCCTCAACCCATGTGTCCGTGCCGGCGTCATATCGGAACTGGTAAACTGCTCCTTGGCCATCATCCACAGATGGAGCGGAAACCATCAGGTGTTCTCCGGAGATCGCGAGCTTAGCACCGAACCTAGACTCAGGCATTAGCTCTGCGGGGGCGAGCTTAGAATGCTGCACCCAATCATCACCGTCACGCCTAAAGGTGTACACTGCGCCACGGGCGCTGTTCTGTCCGATTGTCCCTACCGCAATCCAGTCGCCGTCGATATCTAGTCCGCTCCCCAGGCTGTCTGCGGGCGTCCGGTCATCTGTCACCAGCCTCCCTACTTCGCTCCAAGTCCCACCGTCGCTTTCGAACATGTAGATCGCCCCTGTGCCGCTGTCTGCCCGTGTGGCTGACACGAGGAGTAGATCATCTTGGGTCGCTAGACTGATCCCGAACCGGTTGGCTGCGGAAGCTTCTGAAGGTTCTAGCATCTGACTCTGTACCCAATCGCCATCTCCATCGCGATCGAAGACATACACAACACCGGAGCGCATCTCGTAGACTGGCTCACCGATGATGATCTGTTCATTGTTGACTACCATCGCGTTTCCGAACGACTGAGCACTCGAAGGTGCTGCCCATCCAATCGCTGTAAGCGCCATAACGAAGGCCATACACGTCCGCTTCATACCAACCTCTTGTGTCGGGGACGGACATCGGAATTTGATCGACGTCCGCAGGATTCAATTGTTGATCCGGCCCGGAAGCATGCCCATCCCGCCCGTTCCGGACAAGTCACTTTGGTGTTTGAAGATTTTCGCGAACAGAAGGTCCGGCCTTGTGTCTGGCTTCTGACCGTTGCTCCGTGGCTTGCCGCGAGCGGGACAGAGGTACAAGCTCGTCCGTATCGGTGACTTACATGAGCAGCGAGCGGAGACCATGACCAGAACCATTAGACCTCATGTCCTGAACTTATCCCTCACGGGGTTTGTAGCCTTGTGGTCGGCGAGTGTCCTAACAGCGCAGGAGCCCGTGGAGTGGGGAGAAGACTTTGTATTCCACACGTTCTCTATTGCCGGAGTCGATCCTGTGACCGGAGAGTCCGGTGTGGCGGTGACAACGCGCAATGCATGCGTTGGGAACGGGGTTCCATGGGTCCGAGTGGGTATCGGGGCTGTCGCGACGCAAGCATCTACCCGGACAGCGTACGGTAAAGAACTACTAGATATGCTTGAGGAAGGGGTGTCACCGCAGGAGGCTCTAGACTTAGCCACCGCATCCGATGAAGGGCGCGAAAATCGCCAAATAGGGGTCGTGTCTATCGATGGTCGGGCTGCTCAGTTCACGGGTAGCGGTCCAGGAGCGTGGGCGGGTCACAGATCCGGTCAAAACTATGCTGCTCAGGGTAATGTCCTAGTCGGGCCGGAAGTAGTGAACGCAGTTGCCGAAACGTTCGAATCGAGTGAAGGGTCGGAGCGTCACCTCGCGGACCGTTTGGTTGAGGCGCTCGAAGCAGGCCAGGCCGTGGGGGGGGATCGACGGGATGGACGACTGCAGTCGGCCTCAGTAGTGGTGGTGGACCCGCGTCAGGGTATGGCTCGTCGAGAGGACGGACAAACCGTACATATCAATGTCTGCCAGCATTTGACCCCTGTGGCTGAGGTACGACGAATCTATGACACTGTCTCCGGGACTCTAGGGTTTAGAGAACTATCTATACCGACCGGTAATGACGTATGGCAGGTGAAGCTGCTGATGAACGCTCTCGGTTATTTTCGGCCCGATGACAAGGGGATCGACCGGTCTGCTCAAGGAATGATCTACGATGGAGAGATAGCCCGGGCCGTTGATGCGTTTCGCAATGATCAGGGGCTTTCTAATCCCAGCTCTGGTGGTACCCCATCAGGGTTCGTCGATGCTGAGCTAGCAGCTCTCATGTGGAAGCTGGTAGAGGAGACTGGGCGCGCGCACGATGTCAGAAAGACCATTCGAGATGCGACCAGAATTAGGAGATGAGGATCGTGGGGAAGTCTTTAATCGGTAGAGAATACTGTATTATGGAATCTTCTGGGGATGTCGCTATTCTGAGCGAGTGGGCTTGCTAGTGGCCCGCCGGGACAGCCGAATCTAGGTTAGTCGCCCTTTTCGGGTCGAATTCCCGTTATTTTACGGATCGCTTTGCTTCCGACCATGCACCCCTGTTTTGGGGTTCGTGACATTAGGCACCAATGAAAGGACCATCAAACGTCAGCTCGCGCGCTAGTTTGCCCGCAAGCCAGGAGCAGATCTCACCGATCGACAACTTGTCGTCGGCCCGAGAGGGCTCGGCCGCACCCGCTTATGCGGGACCGGCCGGTATCCCCGTGCGAGCTCCTGTCGGGCTTATGGCGGGGCCTTCGGGAGTTCGGACAGTAACGATGGAGCTAGATGGTTCTCTAGGTTCGCCATCAGGGCCAGATGAAGCACTAATTGGGGTACTGCCTCCAATTTATCCTGAGTGGCTAGGAAATCGGAGTTTTAACAGTGCACACGGATGTCGTTTTCCTTATGTCGTAGGGGAGATGGCGCGAGGCATTGCCTCGGCCGACATGGTCATAGCTGGAGCCAGGGCCGGGTTCATGGCGTTCTTTGGAAGCGCGGGACTGCCAATCCCTGAGATTGACGATGCGGTCCAGAGCATTCAAGCGGCTTTGGGCAGTGGAGTTCGCAACTGGGGGGCAAATCTGATCCATAGCCCTCAGGAATCTCACATGGAGATGGATTTTGCGGATTTAATGCTAGCGAGGGGAGTCTCCAACATTTCGGCCTCTGCCTTCATGCGGTTGCAACCTGCGATAGTGTATCTCTCGGCTAAGGGGCTGAAGCGCGCAGCTGACGGATCGATTCTGAGGCGTACCCACATTTTCGCGAAGATCTCGCGAGTGGAGGTTGCTCGCCCTTTTCTCTCTCCTGCGCCTGAAAACATGCTCGCGGCATTGGTAGAGGATGGTAAGCTTACTCCAGATGAGGCGGCTTTGGCGCGTTCTGTCCCTGTGGCTGAGGATGTTACAGTGGAAGCTGACTCGGGTGGACATACCGACAATCGGCCACTTCCCGTTCTGTTGCCGATGATACTAGACCTCGCACAGTCGTTATCAGCACAGTACGGGTACACTCGCCCCGTCCGTGTTGGTGTCGGTGGTGGTCTTGGTACCCCTTCTGCGATCGCTGCGGCATTTGGGATGGGGGCTGCATATGTCGTGACCGGTTCAGTAAACCAGGCAGCGGTGGAGTCGGCGCTCTCCGATGATGGCAGAAGGATGCTTGCAGAGGCTTCAATGGCCGACGTGGCGATGGCTCCGGCTGCGGACATGTTTGAGATGGGTGTCGAGGTCCAGGTGCTAAAGAGGGGCACGATGTTTGCCCAGCGTGGGAGAGAACTCTACCGGATCTTCCGAACCTACGACTCCATCGAATCAATCCCTGACGAAGAGCGGGTATCCATAGAGAAGCGGATACTCGGTAGGTCGGTTGAAGAGATATGGCATGACACAGTGTCATTCTTTAAAAGCCGCGACCCTCGTGAGATTGAGCGGGCCGCTCAGGAGCCCAAACACAAGATGGCACTCGTCTTCAGATGGTATCTTTTTATGGGTGCGCAGTGGGCCCGCTCTGGGGAGGAGGACCGCCGGGGCGATTACCAGATTTGGTGCGGACCTGCCATGGGCGCCTTCAATGAATGGACCCGAGGGAGCTTTCTTGAGCCCGTAGACGGACGGACGACCGTTCAAATAGGCTTGAATCTTATGGAGGGTGCAGCATGGCTTACGCGTGCTCACCAACTTCGCCTCGCCGGTGTCCCACTTGGACCGGCCGATAACACATTCTCTCCGCGGCCGCTTCGCTGAGCCTCGACCACTATTTTCTGAGAACTTAGATGTCTACCTCACCCCCAATCGCGATCGTTGGCATGAGCTCCCTTTTTGCAGGGAGTCATGACTTACTTGGCTTCTGGCGTGACATCGTTTCAGCGACGGACCGTCTTACGGACGTTCCACCGCATGCTTGGCTGATCGAGGATTATTACGACCCTGATCCAAGCGCGCCTGACATGACGTATGCCAAGCGTGGTGGTTATCTCGAGCCAGTTGCGTTTGACCCGATGGAATTCGGCATGCCGCCGACGACGATTCCTGCAACGGATACGGCACAACTTCTTGCATTAATTGCGGCGAAACGAGTCTTGCAAGACGCAGGGAAGTATTCGGATGAGGCGGACCTGAGCCGGACGAGTGTAATTCTCGGTGTCGCATCTGCTACGGAACTCGTAGTTGAGATGGGTTCACGGCTTCATCATCCGCTGTGGCGAAATGCCCTGCGCAAGGCAGGACTTCCTGAGAGTAGAGTTCAGGAGATCGTTCAGTTGATCAAGGATCATTACCAGCCCTGGCAGGAGAGTACTTTCCCAGGATTGCTGGGAAATGTGGTAGCTGGTCGTATCGCCAATCGTCTGAACCTCGGCGGCTCAAATTTCGTAACGGATGCCGCCTGCGCGAGTTCGATTTCAGCCCTGCAAGCTGGTCTCCACGAGCTTTATCTCGGTGACAGTGACATGGTTATCGCCGGGGGCGTGGATGCTCTCAATGACATCCTCATGTACATGTGCTTCTCCAAGACGCCGGCTTTCTCGCCCACAGGCGATTGTCGGCCTTTCTCGGAAGACGCGGACGGCACCTTGATTGGAGAGGGCGTTGGAATGCTTGCCTTGCGCCGACTAGAAGATGCGGAGCGCGATGGCGACGAGATTTATGCAGTGATCCGTGGGCTTGGCGCGTCTTCGGATGGAATGGGCTCAAGCGTCTACGCACCGCGGCCCGAAGGGCAGGCTAACGCACTGCGCCGAGCCTACGAGCATGCAGACTATAGTCCGGCCACGGTAGAGCTCGTGGAAGCACACGGGACAGCCACAAAGGCGGGTGACGCTGCAGAAGCTCGTGGTCTCACATCGGTCTTTGGGCCGGCCAACGAGGCAGGGAGGGCTTGGTGTGCGTTGGGATCGGTCAAATCTCAGATCGGTCACACAAAGGCCGCTGCGGGCTCCGCCGGTCTGATCAAAGTCGCATTGGCACTGCACCACCGGGTTTTGCCTCCAACCCTTAAGGTGAGCAAGCCGAACTCTCTACTCGGTCTCGAGGACGGGCCTCTCTATATCAACACAGACACGCGTCCTTGGATACGGGGCAGCGATCATCCACGACGGGGTTCGGTGAGCTCGTTTGGCTTTGGGGGTTCAAACTTCCACGTAGCACTGGAAGAGTACACGGGTCCAGGTAACCGTCCTAAGAAACTCAGAGCGTGGTCAGAAGATCTTTTGGTCCTCAGCGCTGCAGATAGGGACAGTCTCGCCTCGCGGATAGAGAAGGTTCGGTCCCAGATTGAGCAAGGGTACTCCCTTGGCACCCTCGCCGCGCAGGGCGCGGAAGATTTTGATGCTGATGCTCACGCCCGTGTTGCTGTTGTGGCGAGTGACGCTAATGAGCTCGGGATTAAGCTTGATAAGGCAGTCGAGGTTATAAGGGCAGGGTCGGAAGAATCGCTGCCAGATCCAGATGTTCACTTTGGTTTTGGCCCTTCGAAAGTTGAAAGGCTTGCGTTCATTTTCCCCGGACAGGGAAGCCAGTACGTAGGGATGGGCGCCGAGGCAGCGATGACCTTTGATTGCGCCCGCGCTGTGTGGGATGAAGCTGTCGATATAGAAGAGTTCGCTGGAGATCGCCTCGACCGAGCAGTCTTTCCTCCGCCGGCTTTCACAGACGACGAGCGAGCGCAGCAGTTTAAGACCCTGACAGCTATGGCGACGGCTCAGCCGGCAATCGCTGCAGTCAGCCTAGGATTCCTTCACTTGCTGAGAGAGTTGGGTGTAGAGGCTGACGCGATGGCGGGACACAGTTTTGGAGAACTGTCCGCATTGGCTGCTTCAGGTCGGATGGAGGAAAAAGCTCTTTTAGCCACTGCTCGTAAGAGAGGTGAGCTCATGGCAGAGGCTGCGGCAAGCAAAGAGGGTGCGATGATCGCAGTCCCCAGTGACGCTGAGACGGTGAGAAGCCTGATCGATCCGTCGGACGATGTCGTGATCGCAAATGACAATGCTCCCACAGAGGTTGTGCTAGCTGGTTCGGAGAGTGCGATTACAAACATGACAACGAAGTTGAAGTCGGAGGGGCTTCGTTCCATCCGACTTCCCGTAGCGTCAGCTTTTCACTCCAATATCGTCTCTGACTCGTGCGATCCGTTTCACGATCATCTTGCGGAACTGAAGTGGAGCGATGGAGGACCAGAGGTATATGCGAACAAGACGGCCGACGTTTATCCAAAGACACCGAAAGCTGCTCGCCGACTCTTAGCAGACCAGCTTGCTTCACCGGTCCGCTTTCGCGAGATGATCGAGGCGATGCACTCTTCTGGTGTGACGCACTTCGTAGAAGTTGGTCCAGGACGCATACTGACCAAGTTGGTGGGGCGGTGTCTCGAAGGTCGTGAGCACGTAGCTATCTCTCTCGACGACAAGAAAGTGGACGGCCTAAGGGCGTTCTGGCGCGGTATTGGTGCGCTTGCGGCCGAAGGCGTGAGCATGAATCTCCTAGCGCTCTCCGAAGGGTATCAAGTTCCTGATGCCCCGGTAGAGGCAAAGCCATTTGAAATCATGATAACTGGGTTTAACCACGATCG
>MDSV01008021.1_pt1 | contig 88806 bp, 51 predicted proteins | sample 810851 | NCBI WGS metagenome assembly MDSV01 (sample SAMN05326640, study PRJNA326480) | marine metagenome | isolation source: seawater | place: Atlantic Ocean: North East | collected 2012
ATCAGAATTATTTATTGTTAAGTTAAGCGTATGAATACTATCACATCCAACTGCATTAGTATATGTATTATCATAGGATCCTGATACAGTATAAGCTACCCCATCCCAAACATAACTATCACAGGCAGTTTCTAAACTAGAACCAACATTAGAATTATTTATCGTTAAGTTAAGGGTATGAACACTATCACATCCAGATACATTTATATAGGTATTTGAATAGGTTCCCGAAACAGTATATGCTACTCCATCCCAAACATAACTATCACATGCAGTTTCTGATGTAGATACTGAATCAGAATTGTTAATTGTTAAGTTAATAATTGCTGTGCTATCACAACCCGATGCATTTATATATATGTTTGAGTAAATTCCTGAAACAGTATATGTTGTACTATCCCAAATAAAACTATCACAAACAGTAGAATCTGTTGTGCTAGAGTTAGAATTATTAATTGTTAAGTTCAAAACAACAGTACTGTCACATCCATGAACAGTTGAGAATAAACCAGTGTAAAATCCAGATTGGGGAAATATAGAACTATTCCAAATATAACTATCACATTGAGTTACAGATACAGTATCTATTATAGAATTATTGATTGTTAAGTTAAGTGTATGGATACTATCACAACCTGCTACATTAGTGTATGTATTACTATATGTTCCACTTGTCGTATAAACAACGCCATCCCAAACATAACTATCACATGCAGTTTCTGTACTAAATCCTGAATTAGAATTATTAACTGTTAAATTAAGAATTGCTGTACTATCACAACCATTTGTATTACTTGTAAGTGGTGTAATTGGTAAGGAGCTTGTTATGAATTGCGCTCCGTTTAATGAAGCAGAAATTGAATCAAGCATATCATACATTTGACTTCCCTGACCATCTTCAATTCCATCACCATTTCTATACCAGGAAGATAAAAATAAATTTGGATCAGGACCATTCCAATTTGATGAAAAGAAATCTACTGCTCTTCCATCAGAATAAATTTGATTAACTTGATTAGAGTCAAATTGAGTTGACCATAAACTTAACTCATCTAAATCAAATTCTCCATAATTATTGTTGCCATCTTGACCGATATATAGCGGTGTATTAGTATTTATTGAACTAAACCAAGATATACCAGAATTGCTTGTATTAGCACCATTACCATCAGACATATATACTCCATTTAATGAAGCAGCTAAAGAAGTATTTGCAAAAGAACCATTATTATGAGTAAACATAATATGATACCAATTGTTTGCTAATAGTACTTGATCAATTTCAATTGTTTTATAAATTCCAGATTGATTAGCACCATAAATAGTGAACTTAATTTTTGAATCTATAGTGGTTTGAACTTCATATTCATAATTGACTACTTGATTTTGGTCTATCCAACCAGATTTAGAAATTATTTGTTGGTTAGAGGTAGATCCAGTATTTAGCTTTAACCAAAAGGAAATACTCCAATCATTAATATTAACAGAATATCTGTCTTGATCACCCAATGAAACAAAATCATTCACCCCATCAAAAGACAATGAATAATTATTTTGCTCACCATTGTAAATATAAATACCTGAACTATCATAATATTCACCATTCCATAAAATACTATCACATGTTGTAATATTAGAAATGCTTGAAACAGAAGTGTCAATTATTAAGTTAAGAGAATGAACACTATCACAGCCTACTACATTTGTATAAGTATTACTGTATGTACCGCTTGTTGTGTAAACAACGCCATCCCATGTATAAGAATCACATGATGTAGCTGAAGATGTTCCTGTATTTGAATTGTTAATTGTTAAGTTTAGTGTATGTACACTATCACAACCTGCTACATTAGTGTATATATTACTATATGTCCCACTTGTTGTGTAAACAACGCCATCCCATGTATAACTATCACATGATGTTTCCGATGATGAGCTTGTACTTGAATTGTTAATCGTTAAGTTTAGTGTGTGTACACTATCACAACCTGCTACATTGATATATGTATTACTATATGTCCCACTTGTTGTATAAACAACGCCATCCCATGTATAACTATCACATGATGTAGCTGATGAAGAACCTGTACTTGAATTGTTAATCGTTAAGTTTAGTGTGTGTACACTATCACACCCTGCTACATTGATATATGTATTACTATATGTCCCGCTTGTTGTGTAAACAACTCCATCCCATGTATAAGAATCACATGCTGTAGCTGAGGATGTTCCTGTATTTGAATTGTTAATTGTTAAGGTAAGTGTGTGTACACTATCACAACCTGCTGCATTAGTGTATGTATTACTATATGTCCCGCTTGTTGTGTAAACAACGCCATCCCATATGTAACTATCACATGATGTAGCTGATGAAGAACCTATGTTTGAATTGTTAATCGTTAAGTTTAGTGTATGTACACTATCACAACCTGCTAAATTAGTGTATGTATTACTATATGTTCCACTTGTTGTGTAAACAACGCCATCCCATGTATAAGAATCACATGCTGTAGCTGATGATGTTCCTGTGTTTGAATTGTTAATTGTTAAGTTAAGAACCGCCGTGCTATCACATCTATTAGTGTTTTGCAAGCTTACTTGAATAGTATCAGAAACTTGACTTTCATTCAGCTGATATATTTGAAAATTTAATGAACCGTGATTATCGTTATAATTTACATCTAAAAAAGATATTCTAAAAGGAGAGCCAGTTCCATTTAAACTAATCCAATACTCATGATTTGGATTATATAGAGGGTAATCTAAAATAGATTGAGGATTAGTATTGCATGGAATTGCAGAAAATGATGTTGGTGTAATATTTAATCCCCAGTGCATACATTGATAAAGATTAGGACATGCATTATTTCCATAGCAATAGGCTCCATCTAACTGATTTGGTCCTCCTTGAACAGAATATGTACCAGTTACTCTTAGCAAATATTGAACACCAAAAGTTGTTGGTGTAGAATTGAAATCAAAAGTACCAGTCATATTCGCATTATAAGAATCAAAAAGAACTGTATCAATTACTGTAGTTGAGTAAATACTGTCAAAATAATTATAAGAATAAATTCCACTTTGTGTGTAGTTGGTTCCATTCCAAATAAAACTATCACATGCTGTTTGTACTAATGTATCTGTATTAGAATTATTTATTGTTAGATTTAGTGTATGTATACTATCACAATTTAATGCATTAGTATAGGTGTTTGTATAATTTCCAGATATTGTATAAACCACTCCATCCCATGCATAACTATCACAGGCAGTAGCTGATGATGTTCCTGTATTTGAATTGTTAATTGTTAAGTTAAGTGTATGTACACTATCACATCCAGATACATTTGTATATGTATTACTATATGTTCCACTTGTCGTATAAACAACCCCATCCCAAACATAACTATCGCATGCAGTTTCTGAGCTATTTCCTGTATTTGAATTGTTAATTGTTAACGAAAGTGTGTGTACACTATCACATCCAGATACATTTGTATATGTATTACTATGTGTACCACTTGTCGTATAAACAACCCCATCCCAAACATAACTATCACAGGCAATTTCTGAACTAGAGCCCGTATTTAAATTATTAATCGTTAGGTTTAATGTATGAACAGAATCACAACCAACTACATTAGTGTAAACATTAGTATAATTACCCGAAACTGTATAAACTACTCCATCCCAAATATAACTATCACACACTGTAGTATCAGTTACCCCAACGGTAGAATTATTAATTGTTAAAGAAAGAGTATGTACACTATCGCAACCAGATACATTTGTATATGTATTACTATATGTGCCACTTGTAGTGTAAACAACACCATCCCAAGTATAACTATCACATGCAGTAGCTGATGACGAACCTGTATTTGAATTTTCAATCGTTAAATTTAAAGTTGCAATACTATCACATCCAAGTGCATTTGTAGTAAGATAAGTGACAAAAGTAGATGAGGTATAAACAACACCATTCCAAAAATAACTATCACAAGCTGTTTCTGTAGTGCTTGATGAATTAGAAGAGTTTATTGTTAAGTTAAGTGTAGCTATACTATCACAACCAACTGAATTTGTGGTTACAAAAGTATAAGTTCCACTTTGTGTATACACTCCACCATTCCAAGTATAAGAATTACATTCTGTTGTATCTAAAGTACTAGTTGAAGAGTTTTTAATTGTCAAATTTAGAGTAACTATTGAATCACAACCTAATACTGTAGTTGTAGGAAAAATATATGTTCCGCTTTGTGTATATGTTGTGCCATTCCAAACAAATGTATCACATGCTGTTACATTTTGTGTAATATTAGAAGAATTATTAATTGTTAAATTTAAAGTAGCTATACTATCACATCCAAGGGCATTTGTCGTAAGAAAACTAACAATAGTAGATGAGGTATAAACAACACCATTCCAAAAATAACTATCACAGGCAGTTTCTGTAGTGCTTGATGTATTGGAAGAATTGATTGTTAAATTAATTATTGCTAAACTATCACATCCTTGTGAATTTGTTGATATAAATGTATCAATTATACTTTGAGTATAAGTGATCCCATTCCAAGTAAAAGAGTTACATGCTGTTGTATCTAATAGACTACTTGAAGAGTTATTAATAGTTAAATTAAGTGTAACTGTAGAATCACAACTAGAACTATTTGATGTGATATAAGTATATATACCACTTTGAGTGTATGTAGTTCCATTCCAGGTGTAAGAATCACATTCAACTCTTGTGTCATTAGTTGATGAAGAATTGTTAATTGTAAGATCTAGTGTAGCTACACTATCACATCCAAAAGAATTAGAATTTTCAAACAATTTAGTATAAATACCTGATTGAGCATATGTAATTCCATTCCATGTAAAAGAATCACATTCTGTTCTTTGTTCAGAACTTGTTGATGAATTATTGATAGTTAAATTAAGAAATGCAGTGCTGTCACAATTAACAGAATTTGTTGTGACAAAAGTATAATTTCCACTCTGCGTATATGTTGTACCATTCCAGGTATAAGAATTACAAGTAGTGGTATCTAATAAACTACTTGTAGAATTGTTTATAATTAAATTTAAAGTAGCTGTATTAGGGCAACCCTGGGCATTTGTTGTTACATAATCATAAGATCCAGAATTATTATACACAGTTCCATTCCAAGTAAAAGAATCACATGCAGTAACTGTCGATGTAGATGAGGAAGAATAATTAACTGTTAAATTTAGGGTTGCTAAACTATCACACCCCTGACTATTTGTAGTAAGATAAGTAACAGATGTTGTTGAAGTATAAATAACTCCATTCCATGTATAAGAATCACAAACATTTTCAGTATTACTGGATGTACTAGAGCTATTAACAGTTAAATTTAAAATTGCAGTACTATCACAACCTACAGAATTTGTAGTTGTAAATGTATAAGTTCCACTTTGATTATAAACTCCTGAGTTCCATGTAAATGTATTGCAAACTACTGTATCTAAAATACTAGTACTAGACGAATTAATAGTAAGATTTAATGTAGCAATACTATCACATCCTTGAGAATTTTGAGTAATAAAAGTATATATACCACTTTGAGTATGAGTAACTCCGTTCCATGTGTAGGAATCACATTCTGTTCTTGTTTCATTAGAAGATGAAGTATAATTAATTGTAAGTTCTAATGTAGCTACACTATCACATCCAACGGCATTAGAATTCTCAAACAATTTAGTATAAATACCTGTTTGAGCATATGTTATCCCATTCCAGAAATAAGAATCACATTCAGTTCTTTGTTCAGAACTTGTTGTTGAATTTTTTATCGTTAGATTTAAGATGGATATACTATCACAAAGTTGATTATTTGAAGAAATGAAAGTATCATTAGTTGATTGAGTGTATGTACTATCGTTCCAAGTGAAAGAATTACATGTAGTAGTGTCTAATACACTACTTGAAGAGTTATTAATTGTTAAATTAAGTGATGCTATACTGTCACATCCTGCGGAATTTAAAGTTGTATATGAATAAACTCCACTTTGATCGTATAATGTTCCATTCCATGAAAATGAATCACATTTTGTTAAGGTATTAGAACTAGTACTTGAATTATTTAAAGTTAAATTTAGTGTTATAACACTATCACAACCTAAAGAATTAGTAGCTAAATAATTAAAAACTCCACTTTGTGTATAAGTAACTCCATTCCATGAATACGAATCACAACCATTATCTGTAATACTAGAGGAACTAGAAGAATTGATTGTTAAATTAAGTATTGCTAAACTATCACATCCTTGTGAATTTGTTGTTATTAATGTATCAATTATACTTTGAGTATAAGTAGTTCCGTTCCAATTAAAGGAATTACATGCACTTATATTTGAATTACTAATTGAGGAATTTGTAATTGTTAAATTAAGTGTTGCTATGCTATCACATCCAACAGAGTTTATTGTTGTAAATGTATATACTCCACTCTGGTTATATGTATTACCATTCCAAAAATAAGAATCACAAACTGTTGTATCAAAAGTACTTGAAGATGATGAATGAATTATTAAGTTAAGACTGGCTGTACTATCACACCCTTTGGCATTTGTTGTTAAAAAAGTAGTGTTTGCAGATTGAGTATAAATTACTCCGTTCCATAATAATGTAGTGTCACATAATAAATATGAAGTGCTAGATGAAGTCGCAGTATCAATAATTAAATTTAATGTTACTATACTATCACAGCCCGATAAATTGGTATAAGTATTACTGTATGTACCACTTGTCGTATAAACAATTCCATCCCAAGTATAAGAATCACAAACAGTAAACGATGATGTTTCTGTATTTGAATTGTTGATTGTTAAGGTAAGTGTATGTACACTATCACATCCCTCTAAATTAGTATAAATATTACTATATATACCACTTGTCGTATAGATAGCACCATCCCATGAATATGAATCACAAGCAGTAACTGATGAAATTCCCACATTTGAATTATTGATAGTTAAGGTAAGTGTATGTACACTATCACAACCTACTGCATTTGTATATGTATTACTATACACTCCACTTGTTGTGTAAACAACGCCATCCCATGTGTATGAATCACATGAATTAACTACATCAACTCCAGTATTTGAACTGTTGATGGTTAAATTTAAGGCAACTACACTATCGCAACCTGCTACATTGGTCAATGTATGTGTCGCAGTATTATTGCTTGATGTATATGTTACCCCATCTATCCATGTATAGTTATCACAATGAACTTGATCGTCTGTAAAAAAAGAAGGAAAAATACAACTACTCTCACCTAAATTTAGTGAATCATTGTAGCTTGCAATTGAATCATAATTACATGCAAGTGGATCTAAACAACCAAAAGCTGTTGAGCAATCTAAATTAAAATTATTCCAAGCATCTATATTTCCATTAGAAACTGTCCAGAATATTATTGCTTGATTTGGATCATCTACATCAATACAGAATAGATTAGAATTATTAACGCATGAAAATTGAGTAATATTAACATTATTTCCATTTTTAATATTTAAATTTTCTAATTGATTATTATTACAATTTACTCTAACCAAATTAGAAGATGATGATACATCTATACTTGTTATTTGATTATCATTACAATATAAATCACTCAAAGAAACACTAGAAAATAAATTTAAAGAAGATAAATTATTGTAACTACAATCTAAATGACTAAGTGTTATATTTGTTGAAACATTTAGAGTAATCAAATTATTAGAACTACAATATAAATGGGTTAAATAAATATTACTAGTTAAATTTAATGTCGGAATATTATTACTATCACATTTTAATGTTGTTAATAATGCAAAATCTTCGATTCCTGTTAAATCCCCTATAAACTGGTTACTTACGTCTAAAGTATGTACCGTATCAATACTAGAAGTTAAAACTTGATAGTCCTGAACATCATCTAGACCTAAGTTTATTAATGCTAATTCAAATTGTAAATTAGGAATAGATGTATAATTCTGAGCATAAATTATGTTCTGAGAAAACAAAAAAACAAATAAGATATATAACTTTTTTAAACTCATAATTTAAAGTCTATAAAATTTATTTTATCCAACAACCATTACAGTTCTTGTAACTTAATTTAAAACGCTTAACATCTTCTTTAGAACTACTACTATATGCATACACATAATATCTATCATTCAATTCTTTATATCTCAAATTATCTTTACTTTTCTTAATAAACTTAGTAGCATTTTGTTTACTACTAAATGTTCCTACTACTAATAGAAAGTATGAATCAGGATCAGTAATTACTGTAGAGCTTTTTTCTTCAGAAACTATTTCTTCAACATCATTCGTAAAAGAACTATCAAAATCTTCGTTAAATTGATCAGTATTACTTATCTCATTTTGAATTTCCATATTATTATAATTTCTTATAACAATTTGATTATTAGAACGTGTAATACTTAAACCGTCTTCCACTTCTTCAATTTGATTTTCAATAGAGGATTCTGGAACTAAAATATTAGCATTTAATAATGCGTCATTATATGCTTTTTCAATTCTTCTAACCTCTTCTTGATCATTTAAATGAAATTTTATACTGAATTCAACTCTTCTATTTAGCGATCTTTGTCTCTCATCTAAATTACTATTTAAAGGAGATTCTTCACCATAAAACCTAATTAAAAGTTTATTCTGTGAAATCCCTCTTTGCAACAAGAATCTTTCAACAGATTTTGCTCTTCGTGCAGATAAACCTAAATTATATGTTGACTCACCTTCAGCAGAAGCATGACCATGAATTTCTAAGAACATTCCTGGATTTTGTTTAAGCATTATAGCTAACTTTGCTAAATTCCCATAAGAACTTCTCTTAATTCTATCACTTCCTTGCTCAAAATTAAGATTCTCTATGACATCTTTAATAATTTGCTTTTCAATATCAGTTAAATCAGGACATCCAGCTTCAATATTTCCTGGAATTGTTGGACATAAATCATACTGATCAGGAATACCATCTTTATCAATATCAGGACATCCGTGTGCTTCAACACTTCCTGCTAAATTTGGACATAAATCTAAACTATCAACTACTCCATCATTATCTGAATCTAATACAACTTTTTCCTTTTTAACTACTTTCTCTTCAGGAGATAATGGTTTAAAATCATATCCAATTGTTAATTCATGTGTCCCATTAGAATAATTCGACATCTTATTAGTAGAAATATCATTAGAATAAATAGAAAATAATCTTCCAAAATCAAGACCAACATAAACAGAAGGCCCAAAATCTTCTCTATATGAAGTTCCTAACCAAACCTTATCTCTAAATTTAACATTAACATTAGCATCAAATTGATAATATTCTTCACTTGCGGCTTTCATTAAAACAGAAGGTTGAACTTTCCAAAAATCATTTAATTGCTTTGTATATGACATCATGGCATACAAGTGAGCTTCATCAACATTAGTGTTTTCAGTTATTTCAATGTTTGAATTTAAAATTCCTGGAATAGAAACTCCTATATTAAAATCTTTTACCTTGTAATATATTCCAAAAGTTGCTTGAGGAACCAAAGGAGTATTTGCTAAAACAGCAGCATCATTCACAGCCTCTATTTCATTATATTTTTTTGCACCACCTGAAATTCCTAAGTATAGTTCAGATTTAGGAAACACTACTTTTTGTGTTCCAATGTAAAAATCAGAACCGCTAACAATAACTCTGTGAGAAAAAGCTAACTTGAAGCTAGTTGTAGAAAAGTAACCACCAGTTTCATGGTTTGCTAATGTAACACCAATACCAGTATTACCAAATCCATTTGTTAATGTAATATGTTCCGTAGAAATATCATTTTGACTAAAATTAGTCCATTGATTTCTAGCAGAAGCTCTTAAACTAACATAATCATTCTCTCCTACAGCTGCAGGATTTAAAGAAGAATAATTATATAAATACTGTGTTTGTAAAGGGATTTGCTGAGCAAAACTACTCAAAACACATATGCTTGTAAATAAACTTAAAATTACTTTTTTCATATTTTTATCTTATCAATGTTATAACTCCAGTTTTAGCTGGTTGTTCTTTACTAGTTCCTATAAATTCAATTATGTAATAATAATCAGCAGATGGTAATGATTCTCCTGAGTTATCTTGACCACTCCATTCACAATCATCTCCACCATTGAAGCTTGTACAGTTCCAAACTTCTTGACCCCATATATTCATTATGGTTACATCTATATTATCAACAGATAAATCTAGTCCTGGAGACCAGTAATCATTAGTTCCAAATGAAGCTTCTGGAGTGACAATTATTGATGGGGTTATACAGTTACTATTACCTGAAACTCCAATATTAATTGTCATAGTATCTTTACATCCAATATTATCTACTACTTCAACATGATAGTTGCCTTTAAGTAGTGAACTTGCAGTAACTTCTCCAGTAGGGCTATTAGATAAAATTAAATTTTGGTTAAGATAAATATCATAATCAGCAACCCCACCTGAAACTAAATAAATTTCTATGTTTCCATTAGGTGTATTTGAACAAGAAGCATCAGTAGAATAGTAATCGAATGTAATATCATTATTTTCAGTTAATGTGTATGATTCTGTTTGATAACAACCATTTATATCAATAACTTCAAATAAATATGTTCCTGCTACTAAACTATCAGCACTTGTTGACTGAATACCTGTAGGAGTCCAAAATGCAGAATAATTTCCTGCTGTGTTTTGAACATCAACAGTAATAGAACCAGTATTATCACCGTAGCATAATATATTATTAATATCTACTAAATTGATGTTAATTTCAGCAGGTTCAGCTAAAACAAAATTATCTACTGTCTCACAATTATTAAAATCAATCAGTCTACATGAATAATCACCAGCTGGTAGGTTAATGTAAGGGGAATTAGAAGTCATTATCATATTTCCACTTAAATCATATATTTCAAATATGTAAGAATTAGTATTTAAAAGTGCAGTACCACCACTTGCATCAACAAAAACATTTCCAGAGTCTCCATAACATACAGCATCATCTACATTAATTGATGAGATCAATAAAGGTAAAGGCTGTGTTAAATTAATCAACTGTGGATCTACATTTAAAATACAATTATTAGCATCTACAACTGTAACAACAGAATTTGTTGTAGCACTTAAATTGCTAAACAGTATAGTATCGCCTATTGTAGTAGATGTAGTTGGATTTATTCCATTATAAGTTGCATAATATGAAGGAATACCTCCTGTAATGTATAAAGTAATTGATCCATCACTAAAGTTATGACAGCTTGGGTTAGTGATATTGGCTACTGCATCAAGTACAGGAGGTTCATTAATCACTATACTACTGGTTGTAGAGCAAGAGTTAATATCAGTAATATCAACTGTATATGTACCTGAAACAAGGTTTGATAAATTTATATTAGAAGATAAAAATCCATTTGGACCAGTCCATTGGTATAAATAAGCTGGTGTACCACCACTTGTTGATGGAACAATTGTACCATCTGCGGCACCGAAACAACTTATATCAGTGGCTATTAAAGATGTTGATAATAATGCAGGTTGCTGTATTGTAAATGTAGATGTTTGTAAACAATTATTTGCATCTAGTACTGAAACAGTATAGTCCCCTGCGCTTAAACCAGCTAGTTGATTTGGAGTACTTGGATTAGCTAAAATTGGTTGGCTAATAGGATTCGTGTCCCAACTAAACAGATAAGAACCTCCTCCTCCAGTTGCAACTGCTAAAGCTGTTCCATTATTACTATTGTTACAACTAAGATTTGTATTAGTAACTGAAAGAGTAAGATTAGTTGCTGGCTCTATCACTTCAACAATACTATCTGTTTGACATCCCAAAGCATCAGTTATTAAAATATTATAAAATCCAGCTGCAAGAATATTACCAGTAGTTGACTGAGTAGACTGAACAATTCCAGAAAGTGTAGTCCAAGAATATGAATTAACACCTGTGCTTCCAGCACCACTTCCTACTAAAGAGGCTGTAGCTGAACCATCGTTATTTCCGTTACAACTTACAGGAGTAGTACTTAAAATCATAGATAAAGTATTTGCTGGAAATAAAGATATAGTATCGTAACCAACGCAACCATTATCATCTGTAACAATGACGCTATAATGCCCCACTCCTAAATTAGAAATTGTTGGTGTAACTTGATTATTCATCCACATGAATGAATATGATCCTCCTTGAGCTATTGTTCCTCCAGAAGGAGTAGATTCAATTTCTCCATTATCAACTCCAATACAATAAGGAGAAGTTATTGGTTGAATATTTGGATCTATTAAATCAGGTTCAATAATTTGTTGTGTAGTTGTCCCTATACATCCATTAATATCTTTTGCTACCACAATTACATCACCAGGACCAAATCCATTATATGAAGGGATTGGAGGATTGAACAAACTACCGTTAATTGAATAGCTATATGAAGAACTTCCTAAGGCTCCTCCTGATGAATTAATGATAGAGATTGACCCATCATTTGCTCCAAAACAGCTAATATGATTAGGTAATATATTTGTAGAAATTGCAAGAGGAGAATATACTAATCCACTAAAATTCTTTGGACATCCGTTTGCATCAGTAACTGTTACTGAGTATTGCACACCAGCAAAATCTCCTGCTAAATTAGTAGCTATTGCTGTTGTCTGATTTAAAGCATCATTCCATAGATATGTATATGGACCAACTCCTCCACTAACAGTAATGGAAGCTTCTCCATCATCAGTATAGTCACAAGTAGTAATTTGAGATTGAACAGATCCTATCAAATCTAATGGTTGACCAACAACTGCTAAACTAGATTCTGGACAACCATTATTATCCTGAACTTGTAATAAATAATTTCCTGCAATTAAATTATTAATTTGAGCTGATGGTGGAGTAAAACTTGGTCCAGCCCAAGAAAAAGTAGTTGGATTTATCCCTCCTGCACCTCCAGAAACCTGTGCAATTATTTGACCATCATTTCCATTAAAGCAACTTACATCTGAAACTACAAATTGGATATTTATAGCTGGGGGGTCAACAACATTAACAAATTGTGTTCCTGTGCAACCATTAGCATCAGTAACCTCAACAGAATATTGACCAGAAGACAAACCACTTACAGACTGTGTATTAACATTAACCGGACTCCATAAATATGTATACCCTCCTCCACTTCCCCCAGAAGCATTTGCAGAAATTTGCGCATCTGAAGAACCATAACAAGAAAGATTATAACCTCCACTACCATAAAAACTAACTACTGCTGCATTTGGAGAAATTGGAGCTGGCTCACTTACAACTATTTGAGAAGTATCATTACAACCATTAGCATCTTGAACTACCACATTATAAGTTCCTGCAGGCAATGTTGGTGAAAACTGATTTGAAGGCCAACTTGGAAAATCTATCCAATAATAATTATAAGGAGGATTTCCTCCAGTAGATGAAACAAATAATTCTCCATCACTATATCCATTACAACTTACAGGAACCTGAACATTAGCAGTAGCTAAAACAGGAGAAGTAGGTGTTGGCACAACGTATGAAGCAAAAAGTGGATCGCAACCTATAGCATCCTGGATTGTTACTGAATATGTAATCGGTGAAGGAGCTAATCCAGGATAATTATTTGGATTATTATTTGGATTAAAAGCAGAATTAGATGTTGATCCTGTTGACCAGTTAATAGTATATGGACCTGTTGAACCAGAAGGATTAACAGTAATAACACCATCATTATCTCCAACACAAGTTATTGGTATAATATTTTCATTTGCTTGTAATGGTAAAGGATCAGTAAGAGTTGCACTTACAGATGTAGCACAGTTATTATTATCTTCTATTAGTATCGGGTATGTTCCAGATACTAGTCCAGAAAATACATTTGGATTTAGATTTGTAGTAGATGACGATTGCCAAGTTAGTCCTCCATCAATAGAATACTCATATGGAACTGTTCCTCCAGATACATTTACAGATATCTCTCCATTTGCATCTCCAAAACATATAGGATCAACAGTAGTGAAGGATGCTGAAAATGGAGCTGGCTCGCTAACTGTATAACTAATAGCGGCAGGAGATGTTGCACATCCATTTTGATCAGTAAGCTGAACATCAAATGTACCTACTGCATGATTATTTATAGTAAAGTTTACAACTGCAGGATCATAACTCCACTGTATAGAATATCCTCCTGCACCACCAGAACCAGTTACAGTAACTGAACCATCTGGCGCATTAATAGGATTACATGAAACATTAGTAACTGATATGTTTGCTATTACTTCAGTTGGTTCTATAACTAAAATTGAAGAGTTTTTCTGACAATTATTAGCATCTGTAACAAGAACATTATATGTAAAGTTACCTGAAATGTTATTAATTGAAGTAGTAATACTTCCGTTACTCCAAACATAAGAATAAGGTGTTGTTCCTCCTGAAACAACAACTCCAGCTGACCCGTCATTTGTTCCATAACAAGAAGCTGGATTTTGAATCATTGTAAGTGTTAAATCTGTAGGCTCAGTAATATTAACAGGAAAAGTCTGGGAACAATTATTCGCATCCGTAATTACAACAGAATAATTTGTTGGATTTGATGATACACTATAACCACTACTTGAATTAGTTGTTGATCCGGTAATAGACCAAAAATAGTCATATGGATTACCAACTAAATTAGGAGTTCCTCCTGTTGGAGCAACGCTTGCTGATCCATCACTTAATCCAAAACAAGATACTGGATTTATAGTAAAGTTTGGAGTTATTGTAGCAGGCTCATTTACAATTTCATTAATAGATTTTAAACATAAATTAGCATCTCTAACTTCTATTGTATATGAATTAGCTAATAATCCACTAAACACATTAGATGCTTGCCAATTTACTCCTCCATCTATAGAATACTCATATGGTCCTGTTCCTCCAGTTGCATTTACTGATATCTCTCCATTTGAATCTCCATTACAAAGTACATCTATTGGATTAGTTGATAATGAAATATCTTGAGGTTCATTAATTGAACAGAAAACGGTTGAACTAGTACAATTGGTAGTAGTATTAACTACATAAGCAAATGTTTGACCTTGAGGCCAAGGCATTTGAGTTGCTTGAGGAACTTGACTTCCATTCCAATAAACATCAAAATTAGGAATATTAGGCGTAACCGATGCTGAACCATCATTAGCTCCAAAACAACTAATATCATTACAAACCAAATTTGGAAGAATTTCAATTGGCTCAGTAACAACTAATGGTAAAGTAGAACCTGGACATCCATTAGCATCAATAACATTACAAGTATATGTTCCAGCAACTAAAGAAGTTGCGCTTGAATTCATTTGCATCAGTGGATCATTCCATAAATAAGTGTAAGGACTTGTTCCTCCACTAACAACAAGATCTATTTGACCATCTGAATCTTCATAACAAGTTGCATTTGTTATAGTAGTATTTGATAAATTTATAGCAGTAGGTTCAGATAAAAATATTGGTTGAGTAAAAGATGGACAACCATTAGTTGGTGTTACTTGAACTTGATATAGTCCTGATATTAAATTACTACTTGTGGTAGTTGTTGACCCACTTACTGACCATAAATATGTAAAGTTATTATTTTCACCAGTTACAACGATAGAAATGGAACCGTCAGCATCACCAAAACATGAAGGTTGGGTAATAGTTTCCGTAACAACAATTGGTAATGGTTCTAACACATCCATAGAAAATGTATGCTCACAATTATTATTATCCATTACTGTGATATTATAAGTATTTGCAACTAGCCCATTAAATACATTTGATAATTGCCATGTAATTCCACCATCAATTGAATATTGATATGGAAGTATTCCACCAGTTGCATTAACAGTTATTTGCCCATCAGATCCATTATTACAGCTAACATCAACTTTAGAAGAGCTTGACGCTTCAATTTCTACAGCAGGTAAAATATCAAAAGGTTCTTGTATTTGACAAGATGTAACTTGATCTATAACTCTAACCCAATAAAAACCAGTTTGAGGAATTAAGTTAGGATTAGTAGTAAGAGCAGTGTTCCCGTCCCACCATTGTACAGTTAAAACATTTGATCCTCCAATTGGAGATACAGATGCAGATCCATTGTTTGATGGACCTATATTATTTTGATTGCATGTCTCATGATTTATGATCAAATTAGAAACAATTTGAGATGGTTCATTAACTGTAATAGTTGAAGACGTTGCAACACAAGATTGTATATCAGTAACAGTACATGAGTAGGTTCCTGCAGATAATCCAGTTGCAATTGAAGTAGTTTGAGCAGATGGATCATTCCACTGATAAGTGTATGGCCCTGTTCCTCCAGAAACAGTAAGATCAATTTCTCCATCTGAATCCCCAAAACAACTTGCATCTGTTATAACTTGAGTAAATGTTATCGGTGCAGGCTCAGTCATAAGAATATTTGGTTCTAAATGAGGATTACAGCCATTTGGCAGACCTGTATTTGGATCAATTGGAGTTACTAAAACACTGTAATTAACACCTCCTGAAAGACCTGAACTAGTTGTAGTAGTAGATCCTGTTTGAGACCATAAGTAAGAAAAGCTATTATTCTCACCAGAAGCAACAATTGATATTGATCCATTGGATGCTCCATTACATAAAGGTTCAATAATTGTAGGAACAACTGTTATTGGAGCAGGTTCACTTATGGTAATTGTGTTAGGATCTGTATATATAGGACAAATCCCATCATCAACTTGGATACTATAATCTCCAGCTCCTAGACCATTAAAATCTCCTATTGAATTAGAACTGACAGCAAGGTTTGTTGAATTATCTATTAGAGTATAAGTGTAAGATAATGATCCTCCAGATGCTGAAACAGATATAGATCCATCAGTAAATGAATTACAACTCACATTAGAAGTTGAATTAACTAACAATGCAATAGCATCTGGTTCTACAATATCAAAAACTACTGTCGTATCACATCCAGTTAAATTATTAGTTAAAGTTACAAAATAGGTTCCTAGAGGAACATTGTTAGATTGGTTAGGAAGTAATGGAGCTATTGGAGTTAATCCAGTAGATCCATCCCACCATAATATATTGCATCCAGCTCCAGGACATCCTGGATTATTTGGATTAACAATTGCTGTTCCATCATTTGCTCCAAAACAAGTAACATCAGTCATGACAAATCCAGGATCTATCTGAGCTGGTTCAGTTATTATTTCAGAACCATTAATTGTACAACCATTAGCATCTGTAACAATACAAGTATAGATACCAGCAGGTAAATTACTTATTGTTTGTGTTGTCTGTCCTGTTGACCATAAATAATAATATGGAGCAGTTCCTCCAGTTGGATTTGCAATAATACTTCCATTTGCATCACCAAAGCATGCAGAATTAAATGTTGTTGATCCCCAAGCAAGAGGGTTTGGAGAGCAAATTGTTGCAGTTGTTGTAGTCTCACAACCATTCGCATCTTTGACCAATAATGTTTGAATTCCAGCACTTAATCCAGGTGGTGTAGAAGTTGGGTTTGTTATCGATCCTGATGGAGTCCATACATATGTATATGGATTGCCAGGAATAACAGGATTTGGATTATTAATATCATATATAGTTCCACCAGTTACATTAGCAAGGGCACTTCCATCATTTGCTCCAAAACAACTTACACAATTAATATTTACAGCAGGAACAGAAGCCACTATTGCTGCTGGCTCATTAATTACAATTTGAATTGGATTAGTAGCTAATGCACATCCATTTGCATCAAATACTTCAGCAACATAACTTCCTGGACTTAAAGCTGATGGATTGAGAGGTAATCCTCCACTAGTTACACTAATAATTTCTGAATAAGGTGGTGTACCACCAAGAGTATTGAATATTACTGATCCATCATTATTTGGCCCCACATTTATATTGTTACAACTAACAAGACTAGGGGTTACCGATGAAACTAAAGCAACTGGTTCAGTAATACTAAAGTTATGAGCTGGTGAAGAACAATTTCCGGCTCCATTATTATCCGTACTAATTATATAGTAATCTCCAGCTGGTAATGATTGACCAAGCGGAAACGGATTTGTAAATGTATTAAATACTAATCCCATTGAATTAGCATCTACTATTTGTGTTTCATAAGGAGCTATTCCTCCTGTAGTTGACCAGCTTATGCTTCCTAGACCACTACCACCATTACTACTGTGACAAGTTGGATTAGTAACAGTATGAGTAGATGTTACATTACATGCAGGATCGTTAATAGTCCATGCTTGAGTTTTTGAACAACCAGCAGCATCTGTTACTGTTAAGACATAAGTCCCTCCAGGTAAATTAGCAATTGATGGAGACTGAGTAGCTAAAGCAGGATAACCAGCAGGGAAAGGACCTATCCACTGATATGAATATCCAGGCGTACCTCCACTTGGCGCAGGATTTAATGAAATACTTCCATCTTGAGCTCCATTAAGAGAAGGATCTGTACTAGTAAAGTTCCATTGTATTGTTTGTGGTTCAGTTAATTGAACAGTAAGATTATCTTGACAACCCCAAAAGTCGGTAGCACTTAAAGTATAAACACCTGCAGTTAAATTTGAAATATTTGGTAGATTTGAAATATTTACTCCAGTGTTAGAAGCATCTTGCCAAGCATAAGTGACTTGAGGAGTTCCTGTATTTACTAGAGTTGTTATTTGTCCATCGTTTCCTCCATTACATGTTGGAGAAATCAATGTTTCTAAAATTTCTAGATTAGGTGCATTATTTACAGAAATTGGTCCTGTTGTTTGAGCACAACCATTTGCATCTGTTACTAAACAATTATATGTTCCAGCTGATAAAAAGTTAATTGTTGATGTTAATTCTCCACCTGCCCACAAATAAGTATACCCAGGAGTACCTCCTGAAACATTTGCTGTAGCGCTTCCGTTATTAGTAGGGAAACAGCCAACGAGTGTTGATGAAGCTTGAACTTGTAGAGGACTAGCTGGTTGATTAATACTAAATATGTCTGTTTCAATACATCCAACAGCATCAGTAACTGTAACAAGATAATCTCCAGCTTGTAATGCATTTGGATTAATTGGAATAAGTGATCCTGTAGGAACATAGTCATATGTAAGAGTACCAGTACCTCCAGTAGCAACTGTATTTGCTGATCCTGTAAATCCTCCATGGCAAAGAACATCTGTAGTATTTACATTATTAATAATAATATCGTCAGGTTCAATAATTTGAATATTTAAAAAGCCTTGACAATTATTTGCATCTATTACTGTTAGCTGATAAATACCAGCTCCAAGTGATAAAGGAGATGGCTGATTTGATTGAAACTGAGGTGAAGAAAGTGGAATGATATTTCCATTTAGCTCTAATTGATTAGTATATGGTTGTAAACCATTAGTATTTTCCCACCAAACACTACCAAGATCGCCAAAGCATGTAGGATTTGTAATATCATCAAGAATAATTACATTACACTGAGGATCAATAATTATATCAGTAGCTGGTTGCATACATCCATTAGCATCTCTTACTTCAACTGTATAAGTACCAGGAGACAAAGCATTAATAGTTGGATTTGTTGCATTTACAATCAAACCGCTTGGACCATACCATTCATAAGTATATCCTCCTGCGCCACCACTAGCGTTAACAGTCATTGCACCATCATTAGCTCCAGCAACACTCATTTGAACTGTAGTAAGAGAAGGAATAATTTGTGTTTGGGCAGGAATTATGATAGGACCAATTTCAGTTATACATCCAGTATTATCAGAAACATTACAACTATAAATTCCAGAAGATAAATTTTGAATTGTTGAAGTAGTTTCTCCATTAGGTAACCAAGAATATGTTAAAGGACCTGCTCCTCCAAATGCAGTTATTGTTGCTTGTGCATTTGAATTCCCAAAACAATTAATTGGAACAAAACTAGTTGATCCAGTAATATTTGCAGCTGGTTCATTTACAATAACCGTTTCAAAAAGTTGACATCCATTAGCATCTGTTATTTGACAATTATAAGTTCCTGCAATTAAAGCTGTTGCAGATGAAGATGTTGATACATTAGCATTATTAACATCTGTCCATGAATATAAGTATCCTGGATTACCTCCACTTACCAAAGCAGAAGCAGTTCCATCATTAGCTATTCCAATTGTTGTTGAGTTACAAGTTGGAGTAGTTGAAGACATTACAGCTGTAATTTCACTTGCTGAATTAATTGTAGCACTTGCTTGGGCAATACATCCATTACCATCAGTAACGACTACTGTATATGCACCAGGAGATGCCGGAGAATTAACAGAAGGAGATGGAGGATTATTATTCCAAGAATATGAATATGGAGGAGTTCCTCCACTTTCTATAGCTGTTAAAGAACCGTTATTATTTGGTCCAATATTATTTGGATGACATGATTCATGAATAATATTTTGAATGGATACAGATAAAGAACTTGCAGGCTCTGTTATTGTTATTGGTCCTGAATTAACTACACAACTGTTAGCATCAGTAATTTGACATATATAGGTTCCTGCAGAAAGATTAGTATTTAATGCACTTGTTGTACCATTATTCCAAAGGTAAGCATAAGCATTGCCTACAACATTTGGAGTTCCTCCATTTACAATTAAATTAATTTCTCCTGATGAACCACCATTACAAGCTACATTAGTTACTCCACTATTATTAGGTGGTACCGGCTGAATTACTTGAAGTTGTGGAGGAAAAGTTAAAGTAATCGAAGTAATTGCGTTAGGAGCTGAAACCGGAATAGAATTTGGAGAACATCCGTTGGCATCAGAAACTTCAACAGTATATGTTCCTTGTGTTAACTGAGATGCAGATTGAGAATTAGCAGTATAGCTGTTTGGTCCTGTCCAAGAATAAGTATAAGGCTGTACACCACCAGTAACTTGTGCAACTGCTATACCATCTGATGATTGTCCATTTGCAGGATTACATGATGGTCCTTGAACTAAATTAGCACTAACTTGTAAAGAATTTGGCTCTGTTATGTCAAAAGTTACACTTTCTGGACAACCAGCTTGATCTGTTACAAAACATGTATATGTTCCTACAGAAACTGAAGAAATAGAATTTGTAGTATTTGCTAAAGGATTTCCTTGTAGGGCCCAAGAATATGTATATGGAGGTAGTCCTCCAGTTGCTAATACCACAGCTCCACCATCACTTCCACCAAAGCAACTTACTGGATTCATTGTTACAGATGATGCATCAACTAATAATGCAGAGGGAGCTTGAGCAATTGTTACTTGAGTAGTAGGATTTACCACACAACCATTAGCATCAGTAACATCTACTTGATAATTTCCGGCAGGTTGATTTGTTAAAGTTTGAGAATTTGAAAGTCCCGCCCCTTGACTATCCGTCCAAACATAAGAATATGGTGGTGTACCCCCTTGTGGATTTGCAACTGCACTACCGTTACCTCCACCAAAACATGATACAAGTGTAGTTGTAACAAAAGGGACAGATGGTAAAGTTGCTGGTTCAGTTACAAATGTTGGTAAATTGTTAATTTGTGTACTTAAAGCTGTTTCACAACCATTTGCATCAGTTACTAAACAATTGTATGTTGTAGGAAAAGCAAATAGTCCTGTGGCAGTAGGTGTTGTTTGTGTATTTGTCCAAGCGTATGTATATGGAGGATTACCACCTGTTACTGCAACTGTAATTTCTCCATCATTTCCACCTGTACAACTAACATTCTGAGTAGCTGCAGCAGAGATAATTAGTGGAGCAGGTTCGCCTATTGTTACATCAGTTCCTAGACCAAAATTTAATTGACAGCCATTGTTATCAGTAATTTGACAATTATATACACCAGCAGCAAGCCCAGAAGCAGTAGCAGTTGTTTGTGCTAAAATATCATTCCATTGATAAGAGTAAGGAGATGTACCGCCAGTAGCATTAACTGTTGCTTGGCCATCAGCAACTCCATTACAAGATGCATCAATTATATTTGGTGGATTGGTACTAATAATTGAAGGAGCACTTAAAGTTACAGATTCTGTAACAAAACAACCATTAGCATCAATAATATTAACATCATATGTTCCTGCAGGTAAATTAGTCGCTATTGATGTTGTTTGTGATAAAGGATCATTCCATTGATATGTATAAGGAGATCCAGGATTAGTAATTGTACCTCCAATTGCATTTGCAGTTGCTTCACCATCAGAACCACCACTACAACTAATATCTTCTCCATTATAGTTTGATGTTACTACCGCAGCGGAATTAGTAATACCTGGAGGAAGATTAATTTGAAAAGGGTCATCAGCAAGACAACCATTGGCATCTTCTACTCTAACAACATAACTTCCTGCAGTTAGATTTTGAATGTTTGATCCTAAACCGATTTGATTAATATTTTCAAACCATTGATAAGTATGACCTCCAGTACCTCCAGCAGATGTCGCAGTTGCTGATCCATCATTATCAGGACCTGTATTTGCACTATTACAACTTACATCTGTTGGTGTTGCTGTAACAGTTAAAAAATTTAATGGTTCATCAATAGTTACTGAAGCTGTTGCAGGACAATTTAAATTATCTGTTACAGTAACATCGTAGGTACCAGCTGCTAAGCCTGTTGCTATTTGAGTAGTTTGCGCTGCAGGATCATTCCACTGATAAGTATATGGCGGTGTTCCACCAGTAGGTAATGATTCAGCTTCTCCTGTCACATCACTTTTACATAAAACATCAGTTACCGTAAAGCTGGTAACATCTAATGCACTAGGCTCTGAAATAGTAGCAGTAAAAGTATTAGGTACACCAGAAAAAGCACAACCATTAGCATCTGTAATTTGACAAGTATAGTTTCCAGGAGCTAAATTACTTATAGTTTGAGTGTTTGCTGAAAATCCATTAGGACCTGACCAATTAAAAACATAAGGAAACGTTCCTCCTTGAACATGCAAAGTAATAAATCCATTATCTGCTCCATTACATGTAACATCAGAAACTACATTTGTAAGAAATTGACTATATACAAATGGTGCTATTCCTTGAACTGTATGAGTTAGCTGATCAATTATTGCACTGGTAATTGGATCTATTGTGGATATACGAATAAATGTTCCAGGAACATTAAGAATATCAAATTGGGAAGCGTTTGAGTTACCAGAAGTAATAAATTGCCATGCCTGCGGATTAGTTCCAGGGATTGCGAATTCTAATTCCCAATTGAAATTTGCAGGAGGTATAGCATTAGTTTGAACAGTAACGGTAGTAGTACCTCCACTACAAAGAATTGGAGGATTAGTTATGTTTAAAATTTGCTGCGCTAAACCAAAGTTGGCAATAGATAAAATGGTTAATAAAGTCAATATCTTTCTCATAATTTTCTATTTATAAATATTTTAAAATGCTCTTTTATACTTGTTTTGTCGGTATTTGTCGAATACAGATGTGCTAAAATAAATAAATTTAAAATCCTTGCAAGTTATTAACAATGGTATTTTAATAATTTTATTCACAAAATACAGAGTTTTCAACAAAGGGTTATTAACAATTATCAAGATATAATAAAGTTTATAATTTTAAATTTAAAAATCAATAAAAATAATTATAAACAATTGGAAACCTGAACTTTAAATTATTTTTTAGAGGTGATTTTACTTTCGAAAGTAAAAAATAAAAAAACATAAAACAAGATGTTTATTAACAAGAAATGCAAATTAATGAACGTTATAAATTTAAAGAATTAGATTTATAATTTATTGATATTACATTAAAGATGATAGTAATAAAAATACAAAATTGTAACAAATATTTTAATTGATCGTATTTCCTATAATGATTAATTATGAACAATCTTTTTAAAAACAATACCAAAACCTGTGTCTACTTTAAGCAAATAAACTCCTTTAGTATAATAATTTAAATTAACTTGTTTGATATACATTCCTTTGAGATTTTTTTCAAAATCATCAAAAATATTTCTTCCAAAAACATCGTAAATTGAAACTTTTAAATCAATTTTCTCAATAGAGGATATTTCAATATTCACTATATTATTTGATGGATTTGGATATATTGAAAGATTACTTAAAAAAAGATTTTCTAAACTAGAAACACTATACGTAAAAACTACGGTGTCACTTTGACAATGTTGTTCATCATATGCTATACAAAAATAATTACCAAAAGAAGAAACTAGTAATGTATCTCCAGTTCCTAATTGATTTGTTTGACTAAACCAATTATAAGAATAAGGAGGAACTCCTCCTGTAGCATTTACTGTTAATAAATTTCCTACTTGACTAATACTAGCATTAATTGAATCAGGAGCAGTAATCAAAATACTATCTGAATATAAACAACCTAAAGAATCAAAAATCTCATAGTAATGCACACCTACACATAAACTATCTGGATTTACACCAAGCCAATTAATAGTATAAGGACTTATCCCATTACTAACTACCAAATCCGTAAGACCATCACAAAAACCTTTACAACTAGCATCAATAGATTCTTCAACTATATACATATCACTCTCAGATACCAAATTTAAAACACTAGTATCTGAACAACCATTAGAATCAGTCACAACATAATCATAAGTACCAACAGTTAATGAACTTGGATTGAAACCAAACCAATTTTCATTATATGGAGAAACACCTCCAACAATTGATGTTCCAATCTCTCCATTATTAGAATAAGGACAATGAGGAAGTGAAATACCAAAAGTAACATCTATTGGATTGGGCTGATTTATTATAGCTATCTCACTATATGGACATTGATTTGCGTCTAGGATAGTAAAATTATAGGTCCCAGCATACATATTATTATTAGAAATACCAAACCAATCAATAGTGTAAGGAGGTGTCGACCCTGAAACTAATAAAGAAATTGATCCATCATTTAGACCATAACAAGAAACATGTGATATGCTTTCAGCAACTACATAAGGAGATGGCTCATTCACAATTAATGTATCACGATAAACACAACCTATTGAATCAATAATTTGGTACGAGTAACTTCCAGCAACTAGCAAAGAGGGATCAATATTATTATCCCAGAAAACATAATGGGGAGAGGCACTTCCTGAAACTGATAAAGAAATTGAACCATCAATACCATTATAACAACTTACATGATTAATATTCTGTTGAATATCTAAAATAGGTGCAGTAATAATTACACTATCAGATGTTACGCAATTATTTAAATCCGTTACTGTATAATGGTATACACCAGCTGATAAATTAAATAAATCTTCACTCTGTGAACCATTACTCCACTGGTATGAATAATATGGAAAAGTAGAACTAGGAACAGAACCATTAACTGTTAAATCAATAGATCCATTTTGGTCGCCACTACAAAGAAGATTATATCCTACAGTACTCAATAAAGGAACAGAATATGAAGAAATAATTTGAGTAGGTTCAAGTAATACAAACGTAGTATCAAAAACACATCCATAATCATCTGTTAATTGTAGATTATATGACCCCGCTGTCATATTATATTGATTGGATTGGGATGGATTTAGAGTACTCCAGTTGTATTGAACGGGGGGAAAAGGAGAAGTAGCATACGTTTCAATAAAACCATCATTATTTCCAAAACAGGAAATTTCATAACCATTATACTCACTTGTATCAGTGACATATAATTTAATATTATTGACATAAAAATCTAAATTGTAATCCACATAATTATTTCCACAAGTTGTTTCAAGTTTAATATTATGAATTCCTGGTGAATTAAAAACAAAAGGGACTGAATCTGCAGGTCCAGAAATTATCAATCCATCAACATACCAATTTTGATTACATATTAAACCTCCACTTTGATTTACAAACCATGTAGTATCACCAACACATAAGGTGGTATCACTAATTGTGAAAAAAGGAGTAGTAGAACAATCCAAACACATATAGTAATCAGATGGATTAATAGATGTAAATGTTGAAGAAATTGGAGTGCTATTTGACGAAACGAGAATAAATGATGATGTGGAATTAATAGTGGTAGTATATGGTGTTTGTATTAAAGCAGGACTATACTGTTGACATCCTACCCTACCTAAACTATCAGTTTTTATAAATAATGGATCAAAATAATCAGCATTAAAAAAACTTCCATCAGTATAAGCTGATATTGTATATCCATTGTCTTTATTTGTTCTAACCCCAATAGCTTTTTCTGAATTTACTCCACCTATAACACTTGCCCATTGAAAATTAATATTTGTATCTATTTTAAATAATAAAATATCACGACCTGCTAAGGATTCAGGTGTAACTCCAGCAGTTTGAGTAACATTATTTGCGCTTGTATTTAATCCATAAGAACCACCTCCAATAATATAACCTCCATCATCAGCAATATCAATTGAGCGCACAAAATCACTTCCTGAAGAACCAAATGAATTCATAGCAACTAAATTTCCATTGTAATCAAAACTACTAACTAAAACACCTCCTGAAGGGCTATTATGATTTGATGCAACAATAATTCTTTCTCTGTCATTATCAACCAAAGCTTCTCCACCCCATGTATTATGACCATCAGAAGAAGAGCTTCCAGAATAATATTCTCTTTCCCAAACTAAAACACCATTAGATGTTACCCTACCAAGCCAAATAGTAGAACCGTCCCAAGAAAAATACATTAAATCACCATTTGGAAATTCATCTAAAGCATGTACATAATTTCCAGAAATATCAGCTGACCAAATAATATCACCTTGATTATCTAATTTTAACAAAATTCCTGTTTGTCCTCCGGCAAAATAACCATCATCTGACGTTTGAATTACAGAGGTCATATACCCACTACAAATTGAATAATTTCTTTCCCATTCAGGATTTCCAGAAGCATCAATTTTAATTATCTTACTTCCATCCGCAGCAATAACAACACCTTCATCACTTGTTGCATCAATAGAAACACCACCACCTGAGCCACTTCCATAAAGATTAAACCATATAATATTTCCACATTCATCAATTCGATAAACATAAATCTTACATGTACTTCCATTTTCACTATGTTGACCTGTACCAACAAAACCACCATCTTCCATTACTGCTAGAGCCAATCCACCATGCATTCCACTAAGATTATATGTTCTAATAAATGTATTTTGCTGTGCAAATAAATTAGAAAACATTAATGTAAAAAGTAATAATATAAAACTATTTTTCTTCATTTATTATTTTAATATCTTTAATTGACCAATCTGGAAAACCACCATCTTTAATAAAAATATTCTTAATTTTATCTTGATGATATATAGTGTCTAATCGGAATGAAAACAATTCTGTACTATCTGCATTAATATTAGTTGCACCCATTTGTTCAAAGATTTTTGTCATCTTAGGAATCAAATACGGACACATCCAAATTGGCCCTATATTCACACTATAGGAATAGGATTTAGGATTTTCACTTTGTGAAAATAAAATAGCAGGAAAACAAAATAAAATTATAATTTTTTTCATTTTAATTTTTATTAGTTGTTAAAATACAAATCAGTCATATTGTTTTTATCTAATTAAGCGAACTTGATTTTCATATTTATATACTTCACCATAAATATTTTCCACTTCAATATAATATGTATATACTCCAGTAATACATTCCTTTCCATTTAAATAATGTAATCCATCCCATCCAGTACCAAAATCTTCTGTTTCAAAAACTCTCTCTCCCCACCTAGTATAAATATTCATTTTAAAATTTTTAACGCCATATCCATAAGCTTTAAAATTAGAATTAATATTATCAGAAATACCGGGAGTGAAAGCATTAGGAATAAATAATTCATATTCATCAATTAATACATTATAAGATATTGTATCAATACAATTAAATTCAGTTGTGATAGTAAGAAGTACATTAAATAAACCCTGCTCATTATACACATGACTAGTAATAGAGTCAGAACCAGAAAATCCATCTCCAAAATCCCAATTCCAATTTATAACTCTTTGTTCATACGCTTGTGTCATATCAACAAAAACAATAGGATCATTAAGCTGATCATAAAACCTTTTATGATCGGGTAAGGCTTTAAAATCAGCTATTGGCTGAAATATATTAGCAATAATTACAGTATCAGTAATCTTACAGTCATTTTGATCAACTACTTGCACTGAATTTATTCCCGAAAATAAATCATATACATCTTCAGTAACTTGGCCTGCACTCCAATTATATAAATATGGAGGAATACCGCCAATAACATTGAGATCTACACCACCTACTCCTTTTGAACAAGTATCTGTAAAAGTATTCATATCTAACACTAGCATGTCTGGAGCATATAGTGTAATTGTGTCTACATCAAAACAATTATTACTATCATAAACTATTAGCTCATGAAAACCTGCAGGCAAATCATTGACAGTATCTTTATTTTCATTAGATAAATTCCATTCGTAGGTATATGAACCTGTACCTCCATTTACTTGGGCACCAATTCCTCCATCAGTTGCAAAATAACAGCTTACTTCATATCCATTATAGTTTGTAAATGGAACAATACTTGCAACAACTGAATCTTCAGGCTCTGTTAAAACAACTGTATATGAAATAGTACATCCTAGACCATCAGTTACATCTACCGAATAAGTTCCTGCAACTAAATTCGTAATACTATCACCTGTTTCACCAGTATTCCACTTAAATGAAAATGGCAAATATCCTCCTGAAATTTGCGCTTCTATCCAACCATTATTTTCTCCTTTACAAGCAATATTATATTGAGAATATATAGATGGAACTAAATTTACTTGTTGACTTAGAGCTGTAGGTTCATCAACTACAATTTCCATAAATCTAGTACAACCATTTGCATCTGTAATTGTTAAAGAATAAGTACCTGCATAAAGACTATCAATATCCTCATCAGTGTTATTTGAATAGAAATTAGGTCCTATCCATGAATAAGAATATGGAGGTGTTCCAGAATTAAGAGCAATTTGTACGTTTATTGAACCAGTTGGCTGCCCCCAACAAACAACATCAACTACAGAAAAGGTAACTTCTAATGAATCAGGCTGATCAATAAAAATAGAACCGTTGATAACACAACCGTTAGAATCAATAATTTCATAATTATAATTACCCGAAAATAAATAATTGGTATCTATATTACCCCAATCTAAATTATATGGATATGTACCTCCATTAATACTTAATGATACACTTCCATCATTTCCTGCATAACATGTAACATTACTTAATAAAGGAAATGCAGTTAAAGGATTTGGTTCTGTTATTTCAAAAGTAGTATCAACAATACAACCCAATGCATCTACTATGTTACAAGAATATGTTCCTGCAGATATGTTAAATAAATCTTGAGTATTATTTCCATTATCCCATGAATATGAAAATATAGGATAACCACTTAAGATCTCTAAATCTATAGAACCATTAGCATTTCCAAAACAATCAATATTAGTAACAAGTGCTTCAATATCAACTATGTAAGGCAATATTTCAAAGGTATCTCTTAATTCACAATTATTAGCATCATTGATAATAACCGAATAAATACCAGAAGATAAATTTGAATTTACTGAAGTGATATTCCAATTATTCCACATGTATGAATATGTTAATCCACTTGTATTTTGAACACCTCCATAAACAGAAAGAGATATTTGAGCATTATTTGAACCAGTGCACGACGCAACAGGATGTTGAGCAATTAAAAACATACTATCTGGTTCATTAATTAAAAATGTATCGATGGAAAAACAATTATTATCATCAATTCTTAGTGTATAAACTCCTGCAGACAAATTTATTCTATCTTCGATAGATATTAGGGTGTCTGACCAAGAATAAGATGGACTAATAAAATTAATTGGTGATATTTCTATTAAACCATCATTAAAACCATAACATGATATATTAGAATGAGATTTTGAATACACCATATTAAATCCAGTATCTACTAAAAAACTATTACTAATCGAACAAGAGGTCACTAAATCAATAATACTTACAGCATAGTAACCAGGAGATAAATTATAAATATCTTCATTTAAAGATGAGAAAGAATTAGGCCCTGTCCAATTAAAAGAAAAATTTCCCAAACCTCCACTAACCGTTAAATCTATTCTACCATCATCATAATTTAAACACAATTCATCAGTTACTGAAGCATTTATATTAATACTTGGATAAATAACCAAATCTAATGTAATTATACTATCACATCCAACAGAATTAGGAATGACAAAAGTGGTTGTATTATTTGAAGAAGTGTATGTATTTCCATCAATCCAAGTATAACTATCACAGTGAGACCCTACATTATCAATACTGTATGAATTGTTTAAAATAGTCAAATCTAAACTATCTGTATGTAGACAACCATTGATAGGATTAAAATATGTGGATATATATATACCACTTGAAATATAATTAACATTTGGAGTATTTGACCAAATATAACTATCACATGTTGTAACTGTTGTTAGTGTGCTTGAAGAGTTATTAATTGTTAAATTAAGGGTAGCTGTATTAGGACATCCTGCTAAATTTGTAGTCACATGCGTATATACTCCTGAAGAATAATATGTAATTCCATTTTCTATCCATAAAAAACTATCACATTCTGTAACATTAATATTACTAGAAGTACTATTATTAATTGTTAAATCTAAAAATTCAGTATGCGTACATCCTGAAGGATTTACACTTACTTCAGTATACAAACCACTATTTGAATAATTAACACCATTTAATGTCCATTGATAGTTATCACATGCTGATACAACAGTAGTATTTGAGGTGCTATTATTGATAGTAATTATAGCTGTAGCAACACTATCACATCCGGAGGAAGATTGCGAAAAAATTGAACTATAAAATGTAGGTAGTCCTATTCCAGAGGATGAAGGGGAAAGATCAACATTTGAAAAATTAATATTAGAGTTAGAACCTGGCAAATTAGGAGTGTTGATTGTTCCTAAAAAACTACTATTCTCATTTGCAAAATATATTTTCTGATCTGGAGCTATTTGTAATGCAGCTGGTGATAAAGAACATCCTAAATTAATTATTGAATTAATAATATTATTAGCAGTACCAGCTAATAAATCTAATTGATAAACACAAGCAAAATCAGAGACATATAAAAAACTATTATCTGATGAAAACTCTGCTCCATAAGGTCCAGAACCTTGCCAGTTAAAATTGTTGTCAATCGTTACCAGATTACTTAAAATACCAGTTGTATTATCAAAATCAAAAATATCAACAGTTTTTATTGAACCTTTGTTACATGCAACAATTTTAGAACCATCTGAAGACCCTCTTAAATACCCCCAAGTACCATTATATACTTGACCAATACTTGTTACTACTGGCGACATTACAATACCAGAAGAAGTTAACAAATAAGAGTGATATATATTAGAATTTTCAAGTCTACTAATAATCCAAAAATCAGTTCCATTTTGATGCTTTATAGCTGTAACCTTTTCACATGTATTTGGTATAATTGGAATGTTTTTATTTGTATTGATATCCCCAAAACCTCCATCTAATGTCATATCAACCTCAGAATAATTTAATCCACCTCCAAAGCCTGTTGTTCCATCAACAGTAAAAATGTAATATATAGAATTAGATAGTGGCTTTTTGACTATAATTGAAGATTGTGTACTACTGTTATTTCCCAAAAGACCTGTTCCATTTGGCATAGTAAAATGATTAGAATTATATACAACCATTCCATCAGTATAAAATAAAATATTTCCATTATTATCACTAATTGATGCACAACCTTCATATGTATTTAGTTGTCCATTATTAAGTAAAACTGGAAATCCACTATTAAAATCTAAACCAGCATTATAACCAAAATACCAGATGTTACCTTCATTAGCTGAGTTATTTAAAGTAGCTCCTCCAAATGAATTATTAGTTGTTAATCCTGTAATTGTTACTGTGTCAGAACTATAATACCATACACCACCCCATTCCACACTGTCACATGATGTTAAATACGTCACCGAACTATCTTGAAACACAGTTAAATTTAATGTAATAATACTATCACAACCTAATATAGAAGTTAAAGAATCAATGTATATTCCAGAACTATCATAAGTATTTGAATTAAAAATATATTGCCCACATGCAGTATCTATTAAATTATAATTATAAATATCATTAACTACTAAATTTAATGTATGAATACTATCACACCCAACAGTATTAGTATATGTATTTGTATAAGTACCACTAGTTGTATAAACTAATCCATCCCACAGATATGAACCACAATTAGTCACATTACTCACACCATTTGAAGAAGAATTAAGTATTAAGTTTAATGTATGAATACTATCGCATCCAACATCATTAGTTAATATTTGTGTGTAAATTCCACTTTGGGTATAATTAATACCATTCCAGGAATAACTATCACAAGTATTAACTGCACTTGTACCACTATTACTATTGTTTATAGTTAAATTTAATGAATGAATAGAGTCACAACCTAGTGCATTATTATAAACATTAGCATATATTCCACTTACAGTATAAACAACACCATCCCATAAATAAGAATCACAGGAGCTAATTAAACTTGATCCTGAAGAAGAAGGATTGACTGTTAAATCTAATATTGCTGTAGAATCACATCCATCAACACTTGCATTTGGCATAAAATGCTGATAAATACCTGATGATGTATATATATTTCCATTCCAATTAAATAAGCCACATGTTGACTGGGTTGTAGTGGATGTTATTTGTGCTGGTTGGTTTACTGTTATTACAGAACTTACTGTACACTGTGCAGCATCAATTATATCGTATGGATAAATTCCAGCTGGCACTCCAACTGGAGTTGTAAAAGTATTCATCCCAGATGGTAAAACCAGATTATATCCAAATGCACTTATTGAAAATGGTGGAACACCTCCAGAAATATTCAGTGTTACACTACCATCACTTCCCCCATTACAAGTAACATCACTAATTAACTCTTGAACAGTCATTCCAGAAGAACTTCCATTGACATTTACAGATAAATTACTAGAACAACCTAGAGGGTCAACTACACTAACAGAATAAGTTCCTTGTGAAAGTCCAAAAATAGTATCATTACTCTGACCATTTGACCATAAATAATTTCCATTTACGTTACCATCAATAACTATTGAATAATCTTCTGTTGCCCCAAACCAAGGAGGGGTAGATGTTGTAAGTGTTAACAACCCTACATCACAAGAACCAATATTTATATCTTCATCATATTGAGAAACCACTCTCATTCTTGTAATACCTTGGATAGCAAAATTAGGAACAGTAAAGTTTAAAGAATGAACAGAAGGACTATTTGAGAGGTATATAATTCCTATTTCTTCATTATTATCTAAAAAATCTCCATCAATATTCCAATCTATAAACACCTTAGCTCCAGAACTCATAGATAAACCACAACTACCTAGATTTAGATTTACTACATAAGTATTACCAATAGTTAAATCTGCAGACATATTAGTGTAGTTGTGAATAGAGTCACACAAGCCTGTGGTATTGTTATAAATACTATCAGAATTTCCTACAAGATGGACTAATTCGATATTAGAATAATCACTTATCATTGGTCTCGAGTCACAATATGTTAAAGTAGAAATTCCTGATGTGGGTGCTTGCAATGTAACATAAGCTAATCCATCACCTCCTCCACATGTTGCATCAACTGATGAAATGTTGGCAGTGTAAGGTGGAAGAATTCCAACATTAGAATTAGAGCTAAAAATACATCCATCAGAATCTAATACATCAACTAAGTATGTTCCTGATGATAGATTATTAAAAATATTTGAATTTTGCCAGGCAAAAGTTGAATTTAAAGAAAATTGATACGGTGGCACCCCGCCATTTGCATTAGCAGAAATAGAACCATTACTGGTGTTTGAGCAATTAGTATTAACTGAACTTGTAGTAATATTTATTCCAGTTGGTTCAGTGATTGAATAAGTTTCATTAATAGAACAACCAGATGCGTCAGTAATTTGAACATCATAATTACCAGGAGCTAAATTATTTATAGTTTGTGTAGTACTAGAAAAACCATTAGGCCCTATCCATGAATAACTATAAGGTCCAGCAGATCCAATTGAAGATACTGAAATTATTCCATTATTATTTCCATTACAATCAACATTTGTAATATTTGGAATATTTTGAAAACCACCACTTACAAATACTGTGTTTGTAGCTGATTCAGTAATTATATTTCCACTACAACTTGTATATGAAATTTGAGCAGTATAATTTGCTTGAGTCTGTGTACATACATTTAATGTATCCCCAAAACCAAGCGAAACACTATTATTATCAAACCATTCTACAATATAATTTATATTACCATCAGGTGTAAATCGCCATGCTTCTTGTGAGGCAGTCCAAGGCCCTGTATTTCTTCCAGGAGGACATATTCCTTGTGTTCCATTTATATTCTGAATTCCAATCACAGCATTACCACTATTCCATGAATTACATGTTGGTTTTTGATCTATATATACTTCAATTACATTAGTTGATTCATAAATAACAATTTGTTGTGTAGTGAGTAAACTGTGACATACAGAAGAATAATGTGGAACACTAACATAATTAACGACAAAAGTTCTACACGGCGTCGCTCCCCATACAGCATAATTAATATTCCCACCTATTGATGGGTCTATATCATGATATGCACCGTTAATAGAATTAGGATATGGAATATTAGAATTAGGAATAGGACTATTAAAAGACCAATTGCAACCACTATTAGCCAGACTAGTATTAAATGAAATAACTCCATTTGCTCCTACTACTAATTGATTATAGGTATTCCCATAAAAACAAAAAGTAAATGGCAAAGTTAAAACACCTGAGAAAATATCATCTTGCCCAACAAAAGCAGAAACACCACCAGTAAAAGGATGTGGTGGTGAATATGGTATAGGAGAAACTGAATAGCTAGTTGTTTCGCCTGTTTTTAAATATGAAGCAACTAAGTCAACACATGCGTTTGAACAATTAATATTTGCATTACTTAATTGAATATTTGGACAACCAGGCCCTTGTGAAAAAACAAAATAATTATTTGTAAAAAAAAGAAAAACAATAAAATATTTTAAAAAAACTTTTGGCATATTACAAATATACGAAAAGATAAAAGGAAAATTATTAGAATTTATAGAATTGTGACTCTGGAGGGAGTCGAACCCCCAACCTCCTGATCCGTAGTCAGGTGCTCTATCCAATTAAGCTACAGAGCCTATGATTCTATTTTGATTATACAATCTGAGTATCTAGCCCATATAAATACAAATCTTCTTTAATTAATTCAAGATCTTGATATTCACCAACTAAAAGTTCACAATTACCTTTATAATGAGTTAACAAAGCACATTGTTCCGCTTGAATAGGGGTATGATCACAAAGAGAAACTAAACAATCAACTACATGATCAAAAGTATTAAAATCGTCATTAATTAAGACTAATCGATTTTGCTTAACTTGATTTAAATTATGCTGTGATTTTGATTTTGATGTACCATTCATTGTATTTATTTTTTTTCAAATTTAACTTTTGTTTCTTCTCCTTGGACTAATCTCTTAATATTTTTTGAATGAGTTATTAACGTTAATAATGGAACAAATATCGCAAATATTTCTAATGATCTATTATCTACTTGAGAAAAAATATAAATAAAAATAGTAAAGGAAATTGAAGCTATAATTGATGCCAAAGAAACATATCTAAATATAAAAAATACTATTATAAAAATTACTAATGAAAACAATGCTACTATTGGTTGAATAGCTAACAATAACCCAAGAATTGTTGCAACTCCCTTTCCACCTCTAAATCTAGCAAATAAAGGAAACAAATGCCCGATAACTGCAAAAAAACCAAACAGCAACTGAAGCTCAAAATATAAACTTGTTGATATAAAATCATTATTTATACCTTGAGATATAAGTGTAACATAATTAACAGATATCCAGCCTTTAAGAATATCAAAAAATAGCACTAAAGCTCCAATTCTTTTACCTAACACTCTAAATGTATTTGTTGCACCAGCGTTTCCTGATCCAAATTTTCTAACATCAATTCTACAAAACAATTTTCCAAACCAAACAGCAGATGGAAATGAACCTGTCAAATAAGATACAAAAGCATATAAGTAAATCTCAGTATAATCCATTTATTTTATAATTTGTTATTTTTAACTTTAAAAAGAAATTTATTCATATCTTCTTCTTTTCCTAAGTTAAAAGAAAAAGGATTTCTATTTTTCTTTCTCTTTACTTTTCTTTTCCCATCTGGCAATTCATCAATCAAAATTCTAAAATTGCTATTAGCAGACCAAACCTTCATCTTATTTTTTTTATACTCAAAATAATATTGTAAATAATTTGAGGCAGATTCTGTAAAATACAAATTAAATGAATTAGAATTAGAACTTTTATCAATTAGAAGATACCCTTCAAGTAAAACATTAATAGGTTTATTATAAATATTGCCGACCCAAATATCTCCTGCTAACAAAAGTTGTTTCTTTTTTTGGCTCCATACAAATGTATTTTCTACAAAAACAAATGATTTATTTAAGTTCTTTGGAAAGTTTTTAGAACCTTCTTCTAAACTATAATATTCATCAATTGTCATAGAACTTGCTAGTGCAATTTGCAAATTATTTTCATATTGGTTACTCTCATCAAGTGTCTCACCTAAATCATTATCTAAAATATCTTCAACTAATAAATCCATTGCATCTTCCGAAAAGAAAAAATCAATTAACATAAAACCTTTAAACATAACATTTTGTTTTTCAATTTCATGAGAAAAAGATCCTACTGACTGAATATCAATTGAACTTAAACCAAGATTCAAATCTACTTTTCCATAACCTTCTACTTTACATACATTATCATATAGCATGTAATAATTAGCCAAAGTATCAGCGTCTCCAATAATAAAAGCTTCTTTTTGATAGTCATATTTTAAATTTGCGTTTATATTAAAGAGCTGGTAATCATTTTTTTGACGTTTTAGATTTAAAAATGTATTGTACATTGAAGAAGAATCTGTGCTCATCATTAGTGCATTTGAAAGTAAATCTCCTTTATCATTATATATTTTTTTATCTAATTTAAAATAAATATTTTCTGGATCAATTTCAGATTTAAATCTCACCCACTCAATAGGAATTAAATCACACTTATGCTTTAACATAAAAAATCCATCAAATGTCAAGTTCTTTATATCACTGGTTAGCTCAATATCACCTTTGAAATCAAACTTTGAACTAATATTAAACAATGTATCTTCCTTAATACTTGCTTTTGCAAAAGTAACTGTATCACTATTGACACTTATTTTTTCAAAAAATAAAATTTGTTCATTATTTAATGCATCTTTATAACTATAATCACCACTTGCAACATAACTAAAAGCGGAGTTAACATCAACTATTGCTTTTGTAAATGAATGATAAGAAGTTAAATCATCTACAATTATTTTTGCATCAAATAAAGTATGCATTATTCCTTTCTTATCAACTTTTACAATTCCTGAATCAGGAAATATTATCGCATCCGCAATTCTTAACTCCTCTACTCCAAAAGCATGAATAATAAAATCTTTTAAACTGTACTTTGCATCTAATGCAGAAAATCTTAGAGAATCTTGATTAGGATGAATCGAAATAAATTCTAAATTTTGTTTTGAGTTGTTACTTTCTTTACTAAAGAAAAACATTTCCTCATCCATTTTCCAATTTAATTGATCGATATTACATACATATTGGTTTGCAATTAATTCTACTAAAGAGATATCTCCATTCGAATTAAATATACCGTTTCTAGAACTAAGATCAATATATGAACGTAAATTAAGTGCTTTAAGAGCTATATTCTTTTGTGTATCATATATCACTAAATTTGACGTGTCTGATTGAAACCAATCTGCATTATATTTAAAAATATTTGAAGTTATCTCAGCATTTTCAAGAACCATTTCTCCGGAACCTGTCAATCCGGTAGGTTTCATTAATAAATCTCCAGAAAAGCTAGACTTATTATCATACATTTGAAATTTATTGTTTTTATTTTTTGAATATAGTTCATCTTTATATGGTGAAAAATGAGTATAAGTAATATCATTAAAAACTTTAGGAAATTCAATCCCGAGCGTCTCTTTTGTGATATTAAATTTATTTGTAACTAAATTGGTAGAATCAGGAAAAAACATAATATCATTTGCTAATGAATTGGAATTCAAATATGAAAATTCTCCAGAACCTTTAAGACCAGACCCATCAAGACGTATTTCTTCTTTATAATTTGCCTTACCTTTATATATTGCAAAACCTGCTTCTGATGTTTTCCTATTAAAACCTAAAAAATTATCTTTCATTACTGATAATGTATCTCTAAAAACTGGAAAAATATCAGCAGAATAAAATGTTCCAGGAAAATCAAGGCCTTTTCTACTAAAACTATTTACACTATCAATAGTAAAAGGATCAACTTTAAAATAAAAATTGTTCCTGTTATATACTCCATTATATAAGTTTTTTTGATCATAATAAGCATATGATCTTTCAAAAGTTTCAAATTTCGGATAGTCACCGTATAAATCATTATTATTTCCGGATTTATTAAATGGATGATCAATAATTAATTCAGCTTGAACTAGTAAAGTTGTATCCTTATCAAATTGAAGAATAGTTTTTACATCAGTTAAAATATCGTTTCCTCGCATATCTATTTTACGAGGATCAAATGGCACTTTAATTTTTAAAGAATCAATATCATTAAATTCAAGAGTAAACTTATCATAATCAAAAACAACATTTTGAGCAAATAACTTTAATCTTCCTGTACCAGCATTTAACTCACCTTTACATTTAAAATCTCTGTTCTTTTTTAATATCACCTCTTTATTTTTTGGAAAAATCATAATTCCTCTTTTATTACTAAGAGGAACCTTTTTAACACCAAATATTTGCAAATCTTTGGTGTTAATATTTAATATTGCATTTGTTAATTTTTTATTTTCATTTAATTTATCAAAACGAACATCTAAAGAAGACCTAAAAGCTAAAACGTCATAATCTCCAATTTCTGAAGCAGCTCTAATATAATTATATAACATTGGCTGAATTGTAATTCTTTCCTTTCCATAATCATAAAATACAAACCCTTCTCCGGCCAACCTAATAAAATATGGAACGATTTGATGCAACGGAAATCCAGTATAATTTGCAAAATCTTTTACATAAAAAGATTCTTTCTCGATTTTTGTGGCATATCTTTTAACTAATATTAGCGGATGAACTTTATCAATACCTTTTAAAGAGTTATATCTATTATTATCAAACATATTGTAAGATTCAAAATTTGCTTGCGAAGTAGCACTAGCTGGAAGTGAACCGAAATTAATAATTTCACTATCAATTTTCCACTCTAATAATTCAAACTCCATGGTAATTTTATGATAGGTATTTAACATTTTAGATCTTAAAGCTCTATTTAAATCACTAAGCAACTCCAATTTTCTATTACTATTAATATATTTAAATTTTAAATTTGGATGATATATTGAATCATTGTCAAAAAATATTTTTACACCTGTTTCTTTAGATGTTATTTTATCAGAATCTAAAGTGAATTTTTTAGAATTAGCAATAAATAGATCTTTTCCGTTCTTTTTAAAAATTATTCTTGCCTTGGCTAAATCTCCACCATCTGCAATAAAATTTTTACCAACCAATTTATAACCTCCTTTGTAATCAATATTTGGAAATATATCTTTAAGTTGAATGTTTTTACTGTAAGAAGTAAACATTGGATATTTATCGGATTGAGTTCCTGAAACTCCTTTTACAACTAATTGTCCCATAATCCCTTTGTTAAAAAGTGACTTATTTACAAATATTGCGGAGTCACAAACAACTTTACTTCTTCTTGTATCTAACTGATACTTATCTATAGTTGCATAAATAGAATCTGAAGATAATCCATGATCTTGCCAATTAATAATACCTCCAACACCTTCCCACTTACTTATAATAGGATAATATGACCCTGTTGTTTTATACACTTTAATGTTAGCACCTTTTGATGAACAAAATAAATCTACTTCTTTTTGAAAAATAACTGCAGGTTCGTTATTAACATATGAAAAATTAAAATTCATTGAATTAACTTTCCATGAAACTGATTTAGTGGATCTTAAGTTTTTTGAGACAATCAAATCATTTGTAAAGTCACAAAAAGTCATAAACCGCTTAGTTGAAGAATGTCTAAGTATGTGGTCTAAAACTACTAACCATTCATTAATAATTTTATTTCTTTTAGAATTTGATTTAAGAATATTTAAAGATTCAATAAAGCTTATAAAATGAGGTTTTGGTTTCATTTTTTTATTCAACATTAAATTAGAGATTTGAATAATTAATTTTTTATCCTCAACCTCAATCCCTTCAGAAATGCTCAATAATTCTTTATAACTACTTTTTAGTTGGGTATTTGAATTAATTTTCATAAAAATTTTCATTTCATCAATAAATTCAGCATATTCACTAGAAAAGTTTTTAAAATTTGGTTTTTGTTGAGTATAAGAATCTAAAGAAACAAAAAACAAATAAATAAAAAGAAAAACTACTTTTTTTTGAAATGTAAAATTTGCCATTTTTGAGTGTTTTTAAATAATAAATTAAAGCCGACTTGATGTGATTTTTCTATTACTAATTGAGAATCTTGCTTTAAAAAACCACTTAATAAAAGATCTGAATTTTTGTTCATAAAACTATAGTACAAATTTAAATCTCTTAAAATAATATTTCTATTAATATTTGCATAGACAATATCAAAATTTTGCTTTTTTATTTGAGACAATTCTCCTAAAAAAAAAGATATATTTTTGGAATTATTTTGTTTTGCATTTTCAATAGCGTTTTTGTAAGCCCATTTATCATTATCAATTGCAAAAATTTTTTTTGCTTTAAATTTTGACGCTAATACTGCTAGAATTCCTGTTCCTGTTCCAATATCTAATATTTTTTTATTATAATGATTAATTTCAAAAATTTTATCAATCATTAATTGGGTAGTTTCATGATGACCTGTTCCAAAAGACATTTTTGGATTAATAATAATATTATACTTTATATTGGGAAAATTTTTATGAAAGTCAGCACGGATAATGCATTGTGAATTTATTTTTATTGGAGTGAAATTATTTTCCCATTCTTGATTCCAATTCTTTTCTTCGAGTTCAGAAATATTAAATTCTAATTTAATGTTTGTTTCTAATTGTTTAATAATATCATTAAAAAGATCATTATTGAATAAAACTTTAGGAATATAGGCTGTTAATTTACTGTCTTCCTGAAGAAATGACTCAAAATCAATTTCATTTAACATTGCTATTATTATTTCATAATAGTCTTCTTTACCAAAAGTAACTATTTCAACTTGATAATATATCATTTAAAAGAAGCTAAAATTTGTATAAAATCATCTGACTTTAAAGAAGCTCCTCCAATTAACCCTCCATCAATATCATTTTTTGAAAATAAATCATGTGCATTAGATGGATTACAACTACCTCCATATAAAATCGAAATACTTTTTGCAATAAATTCTCCATATTTAGATTTTATTAAATTTCTAATAAAAGCATGCATTTCTTGTGCCTGGCTTGATGTAGCAGTATTTCCAGTACCAATAGCCCAAATTGGTTCATATGCAATTATGACATTTTTGATTTCCTCGGCACTTAAATAAAAAATAGTTTCTTTAATCTGTTTTTCTATCCAATCAAAATGTTTGTTTTCGTTTCTATGATCAATACTTTCTCCACAGCAAAATATTACATTCATCTTATTATTCATAACTTGATGGATTTTTTGAAGAATTTTTTCATTTGTTTCAAAAGAATAACTCCTTCTTTCAGAATGACCTAACAAAACATATTTTACACCAATATTGCGTAACATGTTAGCTGAAACTTCTGATGTATATGCACCTGAAGCATAAGCACTACAGTCTTGAGATCCAACAAATATATCTGGTCTATTAACACACAATGAAACAACATTACTTAAGTATATGTATGAAGGAATTAAAACTATATCTATTTTTTCTTTCTTTTGAGAATTAACTAAAATTTCCTTAGCCAAATTATTTGCTTCATAATTATTTAAATTCATTTTCCAATTTCCTGCTAAAATTTTTTTTCTCATATCTATTTAATTTTAATACGTGGATCAATCCAAGTATATATTATATCAACTAAAATATTAATTGTTACAAAAATCAATGCAATAAACAAAACTATACCCATTATGACTGGTAAATCCATATTGTTTAATGAATCAACTATTTCTTTACCAATCCCATTCCAACCAAAAACATATTCAACAAAAACAGATCCAGCAAACAATGATGCTAACCAACCAGATATAACAGTAATCAAAGGATTGAAAGCATTTCTAATTGCATGTTTAAAGATAACACTTTTTCTATGTAAACCCTTGGCATATGCAGTCCTAATATAGTCCATAGATAAAACCTCTATTAATGAATTCCTACAAAATTGCACAACAATAGACAATGGCCTTATTCCAAGAGTTATAGAAGGTAAAATCAAATTCTGCAATTTAAGATAAACTCCATCTCCGTAATCATCAACTTCAAATAAATTTCCTGTCATTGATAGTCCTGTATATGAAGTAAGTAAAAATCCAAAAATCCATGCAATAATTATTGCAGCAAAAAAAGAAGGTATAGACATTCCCAAAACAGATAAGAATAAGATAAACCTATCAACAAACGTATTTTTATACAATGCTGATAATATACCAAACAATAAACCAATAATTGTAGCAATACTTAAAGAAGATATGGCTAAAATAAAAGTATTTTTAAATGTATCATTAATTATTGACAAAACAGGAGTATCTTTTCTTATAAATGAGTCTCTTAAATATGGTTTTTTAAGAACAATTGAATAATTCAAATTTGAAAATAATGCAATGTAACTATATTTATTTTTATTAAGAGATGAAAATGCACCATCTTTTTTTGAATGAATGGATATTGGTGATATATCGTTTAAGTAAAGTAAATATTGTTCAAAAACAGGTCTATCAAATGCATATTTAGCCTTTATAACTTTTAACTGTTTAGCATCTTCTCTTTGATCGAGCATCATTCTTGCTGGATCCCCTGGAAGAATGTTAAATAAAAAAAATATAACTGTAGTTACTCCAAACAAAACGAGTATTCCATAAAATATTTTTTGTATTAAGAATATAAACACTAATTAATTTACTCTAATATATTTTTTAAATCACTAGAATTCAATTTGTTTTTACCAGAACCGTCATAAAATCTTATCTGATTACCATTATTAAGATAAATAATCACTGGATTATCATATTCTAGGCCTACGATTTCTAAATATGAATTTATTTCATCATCATCATTATAAAAAGGGATTACTTGGTAGGAATATTCTTTACCTACAAAGGTAAAGAAATCAGGTATCCTATCTTTTTCAGAATCAGAAAATATAATATGTATTTGAGGAAAATCATTTATTGAATCTGATAATAGTTTCAATGATTTTGCTGCCTGCATACAATGCTCACAACCAGCATCAAAAAAACATAAAATCTTTTTACCATAATTAATATCGATTTCACTTTCAACATACTTAGAGAAAGAAGAAACTCTTTGATTTTTAACATTAGTATTAACTGGGAAAAGAGAATACATAAATAACATACAAGCAAGTAATTGTATGACTAATTTATTAAAACTAATATTCTCTTCAACAGTATTTTTATAAAGATAAACTAAAGCAATTATGGTTAAAATATTCTTAATTAATGCCTCTAACGGAGTCATTGGAATTAACTCGCCAAAGCAACCGCAATTTCCACTATCTCCTAATATAATCTTATAAAATAAGTGTAAAGAAAATAGAGAAACTAACAAAATTGAAGAAGGAATAATAAGTTTTTTTAGATAATTAGTTTGTAAGATTGTAAATGCTATAAAAAACTCAATAGCAATAATAAATCTTGAAAAATATGACGCTAACGTTTCAGAAAAACCCATAGGAATTAACTGACCTTGCACAAAGCCTTTTTCTATACCAGTCATCATTTCAAATGGAAATAATTTTGCTATTGCAGATACTAAAAATAAAATTGAAATTATATAACGAATAATTATTGGAATTGAATTTTTCATAATATTTAACTTTTTAATTTAATTAACGCAAAAACTGCATAATTTAACATATCTAAATAATTTGCATCTATACCTTCTGAAATAATAGTTGACCCATCATTATTTTCAATTTGTTTTACTCTTAATAATTTTTGTAAAATCAAATCAGTTAATGAACTTATTCTCATATCCCTCCAAGCTTCTCCATAATCATGATTTTTATTCAACATTAACTCTTTTGCAGTATTTATATGGAAACTAAACATTTTTTTCACATTACTATGATCTAATTCTTCTGCTTGTTCACTAACTCCAATATCCAGTTGAATTAATCCAATAACCGCGTAATTTACTATCCCAATAAACTCATTTACTGCACTATCTTCAATCTTCTGAGAACCTTTTTGCTCTATAGATCTAATTCTTTGTGCTTTTATAAATATCTGATCTGTTAACGAACTAATTCTAAGAATACGCCAGGCAGTTCCATAATCTTTCAATTTTTTATTAAAAATGTCACTACATTTTTTTATTATTGAATCATATTCATTAATCGTCTTGTACATAAAATATATAATGCATAAAAATACATCATTTATCATATCAAGTAATAATAAAAATAAAAATCATTACAATGATTTTTCAACAAAAAAAACAATAGTAATGGGTATATTAAATATTACTAAGGACTCTTTTTATGATGGAGGAAAATATAACAACACAAAATCATTAATCCAACAAACCAAAAAAATGCTAGATGAAGGAGCATCTATAATAGATATAGGGGCTCAATCTTCAAGACCAGGATCTAAACCAATTACTGAAAAAAAAGAACTAGAAATACTAATTCCAAATATAATTTTGTTAAAAAGTAAATTTAAAGATATTATTATTTCAGTAGATACATATAGATCGAAAGTAGCCGAGGAATGTGTAAAAGTTGGAGCAGAAATAATCAATGATATATCCGCTGGAGAATTTGACAAAAATATGTTTGATACAATTAAAAGATTAAATGTTACATATATAATAATGCACATGCAGAAAAATCCAACAACTATGCAGAATCAACCTAAGTATAAAAACGTAACTAATGACATTATTGTATTTTTTGAAAAAAAAATCAAATTACTAAATAAGAAAAAAATAAATAATCTAGTTATAGATCCAGGTTTTGGATTTGGAAAAAATTTAAATCACAACTATGAAATACTAAGAAAACTAAAAAAATTTAAAAAATTTAAACTCCCAATTCTTGTTGGAGCTTCAAGAAAATCTATGATATATAAATTACTTGAAACAACTCCACAAAATGCTCTTAATGGATCTAGTATCATCAATACAATTGCTATACTAAATGGAGCAAATATACTTAGAGTTCATGATGTGAAAGAGGCAGTTGAATGTATTAAAATAACAAACTTTCTTTCTAAGAAAAAATAAACTATGGATTTTTTTAAAATTGGTCTATTAGAATTTATTGATATTAGTTTAGTTGCTTTATTAATTTATCAAATCTACAGGTTAGTTAAAGGAACTGTGGCTATAAATATCTTTATAGGAATATCTTCAATATATATTATATGGAAAATTGTTTCAGCACTAAATTTTAATTTACTTAGTGAGATTTTAGGGCAATTTATAGGCGTTGGAGTATTTATTTTAGCTGTTATTTTTCAACAAGAGTTGAGAAAATTTCTTGTTTTATTAGGAAAAGGAAATATTCTCAAAAACAAAAATTTTTTCAAAGTAAATTTTGCAACAAAAGAAGAAAATATGCTTAAAACTAAGGAAATTTCAAAAGCATGTTGCAATATGAGTAAAAGCAAAACTGGAGCTATAATTATAATTTCTAAAAATGATAACTTAAAACCTTTTATTGATAGTGGCGTGAAAATCAACTCAAATTTATCATCACCACTTCTTGAAAGTATATTTTATAAAAATAGTCCTCTTCACGATGGTGCAATTATTATAAAAAACAATAAAATAGTAAGTGTCAGATGTGTTCTTCCTGTTACTAATAGTACAGATTTTCCAGGTCATTTGGGAATGAGACATAGAGCAGCTGTAGGCATTACAGAACAAAATGACTCTATAGCAGTTATTGTTTCAGAAGAAAGAGGAGATATCACTTATGTTAAAGATGGTGTCATGTTTAAAAACAGAACCAAAAAACAATTAGAAGGTTTTCTTAACAGAATATTTAATAAAAAATAATAAAATCTACATTCTATCAGGCATACTTATTCCAAGTAAATTCATTGATGTTTTTATAACTTGACCTAACTTAATTGACAGACATAGACGAAAATTAACTAAAATTTTATTTTGATCATTTAAAATAGGTGTATTTTGATAAAAATTATTAAACTCTTTAGCTAATTCATAAATATAATTTGCTATTAAAGAAGGTGCATATTTTTGTGATGCTTCTTGAATTACATCAGGAAAATCTAAAAGCAATTTAATAATTTCTTTTTCCTTTTTCGAAATGATTATTGTTGGATCAATTTCTGAAATATTAATCAATTTTTTTCTTTTTAAAGATTGAATTCTAGCATATGTGTATTGTATAAAAGGTCCTGTATTTCCATTAAAATCAATTGAATCTAAGGGGTCAAATAAAATTTTCTTCTTTGGATCAACTTTAAGAATAAAATATTTTAAAGCACCTAAACCAATAAGATTATATAATTTTTTTGACTCACTTTCTGACAAATATTCTTTTTTACCTAAATCATTTGAAATATTTTTTGCAGTACTAATCATTTCTTCTATTAAATCATCAGCATCAACAACAGTACCTTCTCTAGATTTCATTTTTCCCGAAGGTAAATCAACCATTCCATAAGACAAATGAAAACAATTACTTGACCACTTGTAACCTAATTTTTTTAAAATATGAAACAAAACTTTAAAATGATAATTTTGTTCATTTCCAACTGTATAAATCATATTAGAAAATTTAAAATCACCATATCTTAATACGGCAGTTCCTATATCTTGTGTTATATATACTGATGTTCCATCAGATCTTAAAATTAACTTTTCATCTAATCCCTCTGCAGACAAGTCAATCCAAACAGACCCGTCACTTTTTTTATAAAAAACACCTTTTGAAAGACCATCTTCAATAATATTTTTTCCTAACAAATAAGTTTCACTTTCATAATAATTCTTATCAAAAACAATACCTAATTTTTTGTATGTTTTAGAAAACCCATGATAAACCCAACTATTCATTTTTTTCCATAAATCTATAGTATCCTTTTCTTTAGACTCCCAACTTCTTAACATATCTTTAGCCTTGATATTTATTTTTGAATTTTCTTCAGCTTGTTTTTGTGAAAGTCCTGAACTGACTAACTCTTCAATTTGTTTTTGCTTTATTTTTTCAAATTCTACGTAATACTTTCCTACAAGATGATCCCCTTTCATTGCAGAAGATTTCGGTGTTTCATTTTTTCCAGATTCTTGCCAAGCTATCATTGATTTACAAATATGAATACCTCTATCATTAATTATCTGTACTTTTTTAACATTTTTACCACTAGCCTTTATTATTCTTGATATTGAATCACCAAGTAAATTATTTCTTATATGACCTAAATGTAATGGCTTGTTTGTGTTTGGAGATGAAAACTCTACCAAATACAATGGGCTTTCTTTTTTAGTTTTTACAACTCCAAAATCATTTATATTATTAATATTTATAAATTGATTAACCCAATACTCATTAGATATTACAATATTTAAAAACCCTTGAACAATATTATAACTTTCTATTTTATCTAAATTCAATTTTAAAAATTCAGCAATTTCTTTTGCAGTAATATCTAGTTTTTTATTTGATACTGATAAAATAGGGTAGATTACCAATGTAATATCACCTTCAAATTCTTTTCTTGTCTTTTGAAGTTGAACATTATTAAAAGAAACATTATACAATTTTAGAATTGCATCTTTAATTAAATTTTCTAATTTTAATATTATCATTTTTTACTTAAAAAAATTTCTGCCATCATACATCTAGCACTACCTCCACCAAAAGTTTCAATGGTTTGTAAATCACTATATAAAATTGGGCAATATTTTTGAATTTTTTCTTTCTGTAAAGAAGTTAAACATAAGTAAGCTGCTTTAGACATAACAATGTGTGGTTTATTTCCCAAAACTTGTAACATATTTCCTGCAAAATTATTTTTTTGTTTTCTTGTTATCGATATTATTTCTTTTCCAGTTGACTGAATACTAGATACTAATTTTTTTTTCTCACTCAAATCTTCAACAGCATCTAGACATACTATAGCAAACTTATCTGCAATACACATCATTACATTAGTATGGTATATTTTTTTTCTTTCTCCTAAAACATTTTGATAAGCAGAAAAACATATGTCTTTGTATTTAAACTCTTTACAAAAAACTTTTACTAAACTTTTATTTGTTCTTTCAGAAATTGCAGCATAACAAATTTTATTCACTCTATCTAATACCATGCTTCCTGTACCCTCCAAAAACTTACTGTTTTTTTCATATTTTGAGTAATCATAAATTCTTTTAAAATTAAATAAATATTTATCATTCAAAATTTTAAAGATATCTTTTCTTCTTTCGCTTCTTCTATTTTCAGCATTCATTGGATAAACAACTATAAAATCATTTTGATGAAATGATATCCAATTATTAGGAAAAATTGAATCAGGAGTATCATAATTATTGTTATCATTAATTACGATTACATTAACACCAATATTTCGAAGTTTATCAACAAAGTTATCAAATTCAATAATAGTTTTACTATGTATTTTATCAACTGATAAATTATTTTGATTTTTTTGATAATAATTATTTATTGCTGTCTGCTCATTAAATCTAAAAGCGACAGGTCTGATCATCATAATATTATTTGTTATTTGTGACATGATCTTCTTTTTAATGGCATTGTTGAACACCTTAACAAACCTTCCATTTTCGCTACTTCTCTAAAATCTATTTCTTCTACTTTAAATCCATTTTTAACTAATTCTTTATTCAATCTAACAAATGATTTATCAGAAATAATAATATCATCTGAAATTGAAAAAATATTAGCATTCATGTTATACATTTCACTTCTGTTTATTTCTATAATATTTTTTTTTCCAAAAATATTTTTCAAAAAATTAAAATCATCTAAATTTTTAAAACCATCTTTGAATATAATAGCCTTATTATTTCCAATAGGCTGAAAACAACAATCTAAATGTAAAATATTATCTTGAGCTTTATCATCAGATTTATGTAACTCAAAAGCAAAAATCTTTTTATTTGGAAATGTTTTTTCAATAAATTTTACTGCTTCTAAATTAGTTCTTGCAACTAAAAATTTATTAAAATCTGATTTTTGAGAATATCCAATAAAAATATACTCATTGTGTAAAATTATATCACCGCCTTCAATATAAGTTTCTTCTGGCATATAAATAATATTATCAATAACAATATTATTTTTTAAGTCATTTAATGCCAACTGTTCATTTTTTCTATTATCTATAATATTAGGAATTATTAATTTATTATCGATTACAAAACAAATATCTCTAACAAAAATCTGATTCAATCCTTTTAAATTTTTAGGACGTATGACATTAACATTATATTTATTAAAAACTTCTAACAAATGATTTATTTCTACATTTATATCCTTTTGTTTTGGAAATGTACCAGCAATAACATGTTCTTTAGATTTAGGATCGTAACAAGAATTTAGATTAGGAATATCTCCAAAATCATCTCCAACACCAAGCAAAACAGTTTCAATTTTATCTGTTTCATTTTTTACGCAAACATCTATCATAAATGCAAATTTAAATAAGTATTTATCTTTTTAATATTTTAAAGTTAAAGAGTTTTAAATGGAAGTTGTTTATTAACAATTTTATGGTAAAACAATAGGTGATATTGAGATATATTTAAAAATCAAACATGTATATTTGAAAACATGTCAAAAAGCAAAGTAAAAAAAATTAATTTTACTAAAATAAAATCATATTTAACAAATAGTAATAATAGAATTTTAATATCAGCATCTGTTATTCTATTTTCTGTTTATCTAATCATTGCTTTTATCTCATTTTTTTCTGAATGGAAAACTGATGATAGTATAGTTGCAGGCAAATCTATATTAGATGTAATTAAAGACAACAACATTAATAATCAAATAGGTGGATTTGGAGCATACATTTCTAACTTATTAATCAAACAAGGATTCGGAATAACTACATTTATTATCCCTATGTTATTTTTTTTATTTGGGATTAAAATTATGGGTTTTTCACGCATAAAATTATTACCAATATTAAAACACTCTTTAATTATATTATTAGTAATACCTTTATCTATCTTTCATTTTTTTAAAAATCCAATAATTTCTGGTAAAATTGGTATTGGCTTAAATGAAGTTTTATCTATTGGCCTTGGTAAAATTGGTACAACACTACTAATTTTAACAATTATCTTATTGTATGTTATAATTTCTCTGAACATTAGATTCCACAAGATTAGATCAATTGTAGATAAATTAAAATTAAAAAAACAAAATGTAGAAGAAATAACTATAAATCATAATGTTAATTATGATGCTCATGATGAAAAAATAAACGAAAAAGAAGATATTAAAAATCAAAATACAAAGCCAAAATTAAATAATGATTCTAAGCAGATAAATATAAATTCACATGAAAATATTGAGGTAGATATAAATAAACAAAATGATGAAACAATTCTTAGTGAGTCTGAAATTCAAAAAAAATTAAAAGAAATTGGAGATTTTGATCCTACTTTAGAATTGTCTAAATACGAAATGCCAACTATTTCACTTCTAAATAATTATGGGAAAAACAAAATCGAAGTTGACCAAAGTGAACTTGAAAACAATAAAAATAGAATTGTTGAAACATTAGGGAATTATAAAATTGGAATTTCATCAGTAACTGCAACAGTTGGGCCTACTATTACTTTATATGAAATTGTTCCTGAAGCAGGTATTAGGATATCAAAAATCAAAAATTTAGAGGATGATATTGCATTAAGTCTCGCTGCTGAAGGAATTAGAATAATTGCTCCTATTCCAGGAAAAGGAACTATTGGTATTGAAGTGCCAAATAAAAATAAAAATACTGTATCAATGTTAGAAGTACTCCAATCTGAAAAATTTCAAAACAACAATATGGAGCTTCCAATTGCATTTGGAAAAAACATTTCAAATGAAACACATGTTGTAGATTTAACAAAGATGCCTCATCTTTTAATGGCAGGTGCTACAGGACAAGGAAAATCTGTAGGACTAAATGTTATTTTGACCTCTTTACTTTATAAAAAACATCCAGCCAAAATAAAATTTGTACTTGTAGATCCTAAAAAAGTAGAACTAACCCTATTTAATAAGATTGAAAGACATTATTTAGCTAAACTCCCTGATAACGAAGATGCAATTATAACAGATACAAAAAAAGTGGTTAATACTGTTAAATCATTAGGAATAGAGATGGATGAACGTTATGAATTATGTAAAAAAGCACATTGTAGAAATATTATTGAATACAATAAAAAATTTGTAGAACGAAAATTAAATCCAAATATGGGGCATAGATATTTGCCATATATTGTATTGGTGATTGATGAATTTGCTGATTTAATAATGACAGCAGGTAAAGAAATTGAAACTCCGATTGCTAGACTTGCACAACTTGCAAGAGCAATAGGTATTCACTTAATAATTGCAACACAAAGACCATCAGTAAACGTAATTACTGGACTTATTAAAGCTAATTTTCCTGCTAGAGTAGCTTTTCGTGTTACATCATCAACTGATTCAAGAACAATACTTGACTCAAAAGGAGCTGAACAATTAATTGGAATGGGAGATATGCTTATATCAACCGGAAGTGATTTAACAAGATTACAATGTGCATTTATTGATACACCAGAAGTGGAAAAAATATGCGATTATATTGGATCACAACAGGCATTTCCCCAAGCACATCTCCTTCCTGAATATACTCATGAAGAATCAAACAACTCGACAAATTCAGAAACTTTGGACGAAAGAGATCAACTATTCGAAGAAGCAGCAAGAATTGTTATTCAACATCAGTCTGGATCAACATCACTAATTCAAAGAAAACTAAAATTAGGATACAATAGAGCTGGAAGAATCATTGATCAACTAGAGAGTGTTGGAATAGTTGGACCATTTGAAGGGAGCAAAGCAAGAAAAGTATTAATTAAAGATGGTATGTCTTTAGAAGAAATACTTAAAAAATTGAATGATGAATAAAACCTTAATCTTATTTATTTTTTTCCAAATATTTAATAATAATGAAAGTTTAGTTATACTTGAAAAAGTTAATAGTAAAATTTTAAATTATGAAAACATTAGTATTAATTTCACATTAAACTTTAAGAATCAAAAAATACAAGAAGAGCAATCAGGAAGTATTATCATTAGCGAAAACAAATTTAGACTAGAAATTAATGATCAACTAATTATTAATGACGGCAAAACCCAATGGATATATTTGAAGAGTGTGAACGAATTACAAATAATAAACAATGAAAGTTATAATAGTAGTTTTAATCTTTCTGATTTACTTGATTTTAGTAACGAGAAGTACAAAAGTAAATATATAGATGAAGTTTATGAGTCAAATAACAAAATTAAAATAATAGAATTATATCCTAAGAAAGAAGAAAGTTTTATGAAAATAGAACTCAAATTAAAATCCAAAAATCTGGATATCACAAACATAAAAATATTTGATAAAAATGGAGGATCTTATAGTTATAAAATCAACTCATTTAATACTAATACTAAAATCTCTCCTTTTAAATTTAACACAAAAGAATATCCTAATATTGAAATTATAGATCTTAGATAATATTAGTCCGCTTTAATTAATCGATAATCTAAATAATGAAATATAGGAGCAGAAATATTTTCGTTAATTCCAAGATTATGCTTTTTGAAAGAGAATATATTTTTAGTTAAACAAAAATGCATAATTATATTATATCCTAAAAAAGTATATTTTCCTTGATTGGTATTATATTTTTTCTCAAATAAGTTTAAAAAACTTTTTTCGTAATTATTCTGATTATTGTAAAAATTAGAAATAGGAAAATGCACATCTAACTCCATTAAATTATCAATATCTAAATTTTCATATTGTTTCCACGAATCTAATCCATAAATAACTGAAACTGAATCCATAATTCCAATTGATGATAATAATTTACTAACAAATGGCTTATTAATTGAAGGAATAAAAACAACTTGAAACTTATTAAATAAACTGCGTATTGAATCAACATTTGCATATTTTATTTTAAATAAGTTAACTGTTTTTTTTTGCATTCTAAAAAGATGCTTCACATATCCAGCAAACTCCTCTTCTTTATCATTAAACAAAACTAGGACTCGTTTATTTTTGTAATTTTTTACTATATGATTAACAATAATTTTACTTTGTTCTTTATTACTTATAGAAATTTGATATACTGAATTATATTTTTTTATTTTATTTGTTTTTCTAGATAAAGGGTTAACTAAAACTTTACTTTTATCGTTTCCATACTTTTTACACAAAACACGAAAATTATTTGCATGTAATGGACCAATAATTATATCCATGTTTTTTAAAATATTAGAATTTATTATTTTTTGTGTTTTAACACTATCTCTGTTAGTATCAAAAGTGTGTAAAACAATATTCTTGCCTAAATTCCTTAAAGAATCTATTGCTAACTGAACACCAATATGAAAAGACAGAGCAACATCAGAGGCTTTAAAATACAAAGATGAAATCCCCGAAGTATCTTCGAAGTTGTTAAACATTGTATCGTTTTTAGTAATATAATAAGGTAAAAGTAAAGCTATATTTGTAATATTTTTATTTTGTTCAGTTTCTAAAAACTGTTTTTTAGATTTTAAATTTATTTTAACATTATTTATAGGAATATATAAAGTCTGATTATAATATAAGTTTCTATCCATTTCATTAGCTTCTAAAATTTGGGATACAGTTACATTATACTTTTTAGAAATTATTTTTAATGATTCTCCAGCATCAACTATATGTTTAATAAACAAAGAATTATTAAATTTAACTGTATCGGTTTTTTCTTGTGAATATGAAGATAAAAAACAGAATTTAAGCAACAAAAATAATATTATCTTAATCATTCCCATTCAATCGTAGCTGGAGGTTTTGAACTAATATCATATACTACACGATTGACACCATGAACCTTGTTAATAATATCGTTTGAAACACTAGCAAGAAAATTATGCGGTAAATGAAACCAATCTGCTGTCATTCCATCAGTTGATTCTACAGCTCTTAAAACAATTGTATTTTCATAAGTTCTCTCATCTCCCATTACTCCAACAGATTGAACTGGAAGAAATATAGCTCCAGCTTGCCACACTTTATCGTATAGTGATTCCTTTATTAAAGCACTAATAAAAATTTCATCAGCCTCTTGTAAAATTTCTACCTTTCTTTTAGTTATCGCTCCAATAATTCTTATACCTAAACCAGGACCTGGGAAAGGATGTCTATCTAATAATTTTGAACTTATACCAATAGATTTGCCTATTCTTCTAACTTCATCCTTAAACAAAGTATTCAAAGGTTCAATGATTTTTAATTTCATATGTTTTGGTAATCCACCAACATTATGATGTGACTTAATTGTTGAAGATGGTCCACCAGTTGCTGATACTGATTCAATAACATCTGGATATATTGTTCCTTGTGCTAACCAATTTACATCTCTAATCTTTTCAGCTTCTTTTTCAAAGATATTAATAAATACAGATCCAATAATTTTTCTTTTAACTTCTGGTTCAGAAATACCATTAAGTGCATTATAAAAATCTTCTTTTGCATCAACACCTTTTACATTAAGTCCCATACCTTTGTATTGCGACAAAACTTGTTCATATTCATTTTTTCTTAAGAGGCCATTATCAATAAAAATACAATATAAATTATCACCTATTGCTTTATGCAACAACATTGCTGCTACTGACGAGTCTACCCCACCTGAAAGACCTAAGATAACTTTTTCTTCTTTGACAGTTTTTTTTATTTCTAAAACTTTTTCTTCAACAAAAGAATTTGAAGTCCAATCTTGTGAAAAATTACAAATATTAATTAAAAAATTTTGTAATATCTTCTTACCTTCTTTTGAATGATAAACTTCAGGATGAAACTGCAAACCATAAGTTTGTTCATCATTAATTTTGTAAGCGGCTATATCAACATTATTAGTTGAAGCTATAATTTGAAAACTATTTGGGATTTTAGAAATTGTATCTCCGTGGCTCATCCAAACCTGTGAGTTCTTGGACACATTAGAAAACAACTTACATTGAGAATCAATAAAAGATAAATTTGCTCTTCCATATTCACGAATTTTTGACGGCAAAACATCCCCACCATTTATTTTTGCAATTAGTTGTGCTCCATAACAAATTGCTAATAAAGGGACTTTTCCTCTTATCTTTTCTAAATCTACAATTGGTGAATTTTTATCTAAAACTGAAAAGGGTGACCCTGATAAAATAACCGCACTGTAAGAGTTATCTATCTTAGGCATCTTATCATAAGAATAAATTTCAGATAAAATATTCAACTCTCTAATTCTTCTTGCAATTAACTGAGTGTACTGTGATCCAAAATCAATTATTAGTATTTTTTCATGCATTTTCATATAAATATCTATTTTTTCAAAATTACAAAATTAGGATCTAGAGCATCAATATTTTGTTCAATTATATTCATAAATCCATCTCCATACCTCAAATAAAATGTAATAAAATTTTCATATCTTTCTTGTATAGTATTATTAGGAAAGAAATCATTCTTTATTTTAGAAATAAAATTAACAGTATCAACATTTTTTTGTTTGAGAGATCTCGTTATCTTAGACTCAATGTTTTCTAGAGCATTAAGTTGTTTCTTTAAAAGAGCATTAATATTTGGAATTAATGATTTATCAATATTTTTATCTAAAATTTTTTTATAAATCAATCTAATTTCTTCTTTTTCCGTATAAAGTAAATCATTCAAAGAAGATTTACTAGTTACATATTCCTTTTGTAGTAAATGTTCATGTTTAAAAATATCCATAATATTAAATCCCAAATCTTTAAATCTTTTAAGATTTTTTTCTTTAGCTATAAATACTGTATCTCTTAAAATTAAAATTGGAAATGGTATTTTTTCTTGATCAAACATTTCTTTAAGTTGAAGCCAATAACAAACTTCTGACGGACCTCCAATATAACAAATATTAGGTAAAATCATTTCTTGATACAATGGTCTTAATAATACATTTGGACTAAATATTTCAGGATTAGAATCAATTTTTTTAAAAGAATTCTTATTTATCTTTATGCGATTATTTTCTGTTAATTCAAAAAAATTATTTTCCTTTACTAATGCCTGAAGCTTGTATACTTTACTAATTTTATCACTACTTTTTTTTAACGCTTCATAAAATCCTTCTCTTATAATATCTTTTTTTATTACGTTAATTAAGCATTTTTTTAATCTTTTATCATCTCCGTCTACTATAACTAATCCATATTTTCCAAAAAGTTCATTAATAAGATATCTTGTTGCATCAGCTAAATTTTGATGGTTTTGATAAGTTTTTTTAAGAAGATTAAAAATATATAATCCATTTTTATTTCCTACTAAATCATCCTTTATTTCCTCTAAAACATTATTTATATTATTTAAACTCATTCTACCAACTGCTCCTGATTGACTTCCGTTATCCCAAACTATTTTTTTTCCAAAAAAATTAAAATGATTAATTTCCTCAAAATCATGATCTTCACTTGCCATCCAAAAAATTGGAATAAAATTATAGTCAGGATAATTAACTTTAATTTTTTTAACTAAATTAATAACTGAAAAAATTTTATAAATAAAAAAAACAGGCCCTGTACATAAGCATAATTGATGCCCAGTAGTAATTGTGAAAGTATTATCACACTTTATTAAATTAATATTTTTATTTGACTCTTCTGATAAAACTAAATTTTTATTTTGACTTTTAATTACATTGAACAAAATATTACGATTAATTTTATGCTGGGATTTCAAATTAATTTGCTTTCCAAAATTTTCAATTGTAGGGAAATGATTAATAAACGATTTTAAATTATCAGCTTGATTGATATAATCTTTTATTAAATCAGAAGTACTATTTAAATAGTCGTATTGAAATCTATAGTTTGTATCCACTTAAATCTTCATTATAATACCTCCTGCAACTACATCCCCTTCATCATAAATAACTGCAGATTGTCCAGGAGCAATACCATTCACTTTATTAATAAAAAACACTTTTAATATTTCTTCTGTTTGTTCAATAAATGCTAGTTCCCCTTGATGTTTATATCTTACTTTCACTAAATATGTTTTTTCTTTATCAATTTGCTTAGTTTTCACATAATTAATATCTTTAACATACATTTTTTGTTTCAATAAATCTTCTTTTTTTCCAATAGTAACAACATTTGTATCAGGATCTATATCAATAACATAAGATGGTTCTTTTCCAAAAGAAACTCCTAATTTTCTTTGTCCTATAGTAAAAAATGGATAACCTTCATGCTTACCTATTACTTCCCCATTGGTATTAATAAAACTACCTCCATTTACTTTTTTTTCTAGCCCTTTAACTTTTCGTTTTAAGAACCCTCTATAGTCATTGTCTGGAATAAAACATATCTCGTAACTTTCACTTTTTTCTGCAAGAGATTTATAACCTCTTTCTATAGCAATCTTTTTGATATCATCTTTATGGTATTTTCCCATAGGAAAAATTGTTCTTGATAAACAATCTTGACTAATACCCCACAAAACATAAGATTGATCTTTTTTTGAATCTATTCCTTTATATACTACAAACCTATTATTCTCTTTTCTAATCTGAGCATAATGTCCTGTTGCAATATATTTACAATTAAGCATGTCTGCTCTTTTTAACAGTGCTTCCCATTTTATATATGTATTACATAAAACACACGGATTTGGTGTTCTTCCAGCAATATATTCATCAACAAAATTATTAATAATTGAATCTCCAAATTCTTCTCTTATATCTAAAATAGTATGGGGAAATCCACATTCAACTGCAACTTTTCTTGCATCATTAATGGAATCTAAACTGCAACATCCTGTTTCCTTCTTGTTACCCCCTGAACTTTCATAATCCCATGTTTTCATTGTTAAACCGATTACTTCATAGCCTGATTCATGAAGTAGCATAGCAGCAACTGTACTATCAATTCCTCCACTCATAGCCATTAACACTTTTCCTTTACTCATTATAATTAACTATTGTATCTTGGACACCATTTTTATCAAAATAATTCCATTTACCTACTCTTTTTCCATTTAAATAATTACCCTGAAAATATATTTTTTCATTTTCATGAAATGATCTAACTTCACCTTCTTTTTTATCATTAACATAAAAACATTCAAATTGAATATAACCAGCTATATAATACTGCTTATAAGGACCATTTCTCATTCCATTCGTCCAACTTTGACTTTCATATATTGAGCCATTATTATAATAAGTCTTTGTAGTCCCATTTAAAACACCTTTATCATATTTTTCACTCATTATAATAGTACTGTCTTTTCTGTAATAATTCCAAGTACTATCTTTTAACTTATTAATATATAATCCTGCCGCTTTAAGAAATCCATTTTTATAATAAATATGAGTTGCAGCTGCACTCCCATCATGAAAAAAATCTTGAGTTATATGTAAATTTCCATTATCGTAATAAAAATAAAAAATTCCTTGAGGTCTATCATCTTTAAAATCACCTTTATATCTTATTATTCCATTATCATACTTTGCAATCCATTTACCTTGCTTTTGACCTAACTCATCAGTAAAATTCTCCTGTGAAAATGACAAAATAGGAATTACAACAAAAAAGATAAAAAAAATATTTTTTTTCATAAAAACAATTTTCACAAATATAAAAAGAAATGGGCTTTTATAATTTATAAAAATAATTACAAAATTTCTTTAAGATTCTCTATCTCCTTTACAAAATTATTCCATGAGAATCTCTTCTTTTCTTCAATTGTATTATTTACAAACTCATTTTCTTTTTTATTTATATAAAAATCATTAATAGCATCAGCAATAGCTTTTGGATCTTTAGCAGTTACATATCCAACTTTTTGGTTAGGAACTATTTCAGACAAACCTCCTACATCTGTAACTAGCATGGGGCGCTCAAAATGATAAGCAATTTGTGTAACTCCACTTTGTGTAGCAGTACGATATGTTTGAGCGACTAAATCTGAAGCACAGAAAAAATCTTTTACTTTTTCTGTTGGAATAAAGCTACTATTTATAATAATTTGATTTCTCAAGTCTAATTTATTAATCAAAGTTAAATATTCTTTTTGGTCATCATAAAACTCTCCGGCAATAATAAGCTTAACATCTAATTTTCTTAATCTTGAGTCTGATAAAGCTTTAATTAATAAATCTAGTCCTTTGTACTTTCTAATAAAACCAAAAAACAATAAATATTTTTTATTATCTGCTAAACCTAAATTTGATAGTGCACTCTTTTTGGAAATTTTATCTCCAAAAATATCATAAATAGGATGAGGAATAAAAACCTTTAAGTCAGTATCAACAAATTGAGATAAATCTTTTAAAACAGATTTAGACAATGTTACAAATGCATCACAACTTTTTAAAAAATATTTAGTTAAGATATGATCTCCTATTCTTTTTTCATGAGGAATAATATTATCCGTAATTGCGATTATCTTAATTTTTTTTGAAACTAATCTTGCTATTGTTCCAAGACATGGAGCCATAAATGGCAACCAATATCTTATAATAATATACTCTGGTCTTTCATTATTTATTTTTCTTGCAATATTTATCCAATTAAATGGATTGATTGAATTAATAATAGAATATATATTTGTTCCTAAAGGTGCTACTCCATTCTCATATTGAGACTTTCCTGGAAACAAAAATTTAGGATACTGCAATGAAAAAGAAAAAATTTTAACATTAAAATCAAGTTTTGAATATGCCATTGCTAATGCATTATTAAAATGAGCAATACCCCCTCTAAAAGGATAGGCAGGACCTACAATTAAAATCTTACGCTTTTTCAAAATTATATTTCTTTCTCAATTTGGTAATTACTTCTATCGTAAGCATTTCTAGAAATCATTTCAGAAATAAATCCAGTTAAAAATAACTGAACACCAATTATCATTGACGAAAGGGCTATATAAAAACCAGATGTATCAGCAATGTTTTTTGCAGGTAAACTATTTAGTATATAATACAATTTTTGACCGCCAATATATGAAAACAATATAAATCCTAATAGAAACATTATTGTTCCAAAAACACCAAAAAAATGCATTGGTTTTTTACCAAATCTACTAACAAATGTTATGGTAAGTAAATCAAGAAACCCATTTATAAAACGCTCCACCCCAAACTTTGTAACACCATACTTTCGAGCTTGATGTTTAACAACTTTTTCAGTAATTTTTGAAAAACCAGCCCATTTTGCTAAAACAGGAATATATCTATGCATCTCACCATGTAACTCTATAGATTTGACAACTGTATTTTTATATGCTTTTAATCCACAATTAAAATCATGTAAATAAATTCCAGAAGCTTTTCGAGCAGCCCAGTTGAACAATTTAGTAGGTATAGTTTTAGTTAATGGATCATATCTCTTCTTTTTCCAGCCTGAAACTAAATCATAATCTTTGTTTATTATTTTATTATATAATTCAGGGATTTCATCAGGACTATCTTGAAGATCTGCATCCATTGTTATTACAACATCACCCTTTGCTTTTGAAAAACCAATATTTAATGCTGCAGACTTACCATAATTTCTTCTAAATTTTATTCCCTTTATATTTTTATTTTTTTTAATGATCTCTTGAATAATTTTCCAAGAGTTATCTTTACTACCGTCATCAATTAATAAAACCTCATATGAAAAGTTTGACTTCTTCATTACTTTATCTATCCAAGAACATAATTCATTGAGTGAATCTTCTTCATTTAATAAAGGGACTAAAACACTAATATTCATTTTTAAGTAATTATATTTTTATCAACTCTCTTTGTAAAAAAAGAAATTATTAAAGAAATCATAAAACCTCCAATTGCCTTACTAATTATCTCATTAATCATAATTGTATGTGGGCGAAAAGATTTGTAGGCTTCTTCTTCTATTTTTTCCCAATCTAAATCAACAAAACCATCCATTAAATTTGGATACATTTCTTCCATTTCAATCATTCTTTCTTCTTGACTTTGGATAAATATTTCAGGATAATCAGGCATAATAAAATTAATTAACAATACTTTCCAAATCCCAAATATAAAAGAAGCAAATACAACAATAGAAACTCCAATTTTTAGTGACTGAGCATAAGAAAGAAAACCTTCATTAATATCATCTCTATATCTTTGAATGGTATACCATAAAAACATTATTATAATTCCAGTATTGATAAGCCACACTAGTACAGGTTTCTCAATATCTACAATACCAATTATATATTCAAATAATGCTACCCCTACTAATATAAAACCTAAATAGGCCCCTTGATTCATAGAAAATTTTCTTTCACTCATATTTTTTCATTTGTGAGGCAAATATAAATAAAATTGAAGTACAGATTTATTTTGTTCAGAAGCTATATTTTTTAATTTTGCAAACTAAGGGTAAGTCTTGTACGACCAGCTCCCTGTGAACTCCCCCAGGATCGGAAGATAGCAAGGGTCAACAGGTTGTAGCGGTGCGATACAAATAGCTTACCCTTTTTTACAAAACAAAAAAACCGAGTTTAAACTCGGTTTTTTAAAAAATCCCAAATTTTCTAATTAATTATCAAAATGATAAGTCATTCCAAATATAATATTAGCATTTTTTGCATCTACATCAGCTTCATCATCTAGCTCTGCTAGTCCAATTTGATAGCCAGCATTAAGAGATATGGCATCGGTAATAGAAAAGTCAGCACCTAAACCTATCCCAAAATCAATTGAAGAAAAATCATCTGTATCAGCATCCATATCTTCACCATCAATAGTGTGTGTTACACCAACAAGAAATGCAGAGTAGAAACCAGCCATTAAAGAAAATTGATCAGCAACAGAAAAAGCGAAATTTACTGGAATCTCAAGATAATTAAATGACATATTAGCATCAACCTTTTCAATAGAAAGTGTTGATAAATTTACTACTTCAGGTTCATATGAGAATCCTTTTACAGAATAAAGTAGTCCTGTGTTTAGCATTACAGCATCTGATAATTCTCTTGAAAAAGAAGCTCCAATTCTAATACCTAATCTCATCTTTGTATCTTCGATATCATCTCCAGAAACATTTGCAAAATTTAAGCCTACTGTAGCTCCATATTGTGTTTGTGCAGAAGATATTGTTGATGCTAATACAACTGTAATTAATATTGTAAATATTTTTTTCATAATAATTTTTTTTTTTGCCTACTCTAAATGATTTTCGGCTTCCTCATTTTGTAAATATATAAAAATTATGCGATTTTACTCCAACCTAACCTTTCTCTTGCATAAGGTCTATAATATCTTACGATGTTAATGTTTTCTTCTTTTTCTAGTTTTGGATCTTTTTCAATTAACTCTCGAGCCTCTTTTCGAGCATAATGTAATATTTTACTATCCTTAACAATATCAGCAATTTTAAAATCAAGTATACCACTTTGTTTTGTTCCCATCATATCTCCAGGCCCTCTTAAATGAAGATCAACTTCCGAAATCTTAAAACCATCATTTGTATCAACCATAGTTTTTAATCGTTTTTTTGCTTCGTTACTTAATTTATGTCCACTTACTAAGATACAGTATGACTGGTCTGATCCTCTTCCTACCCGACCTCTTAATTGATGAAGTTGAGAGAGACCAAAACGTTCTGCACTTTCTATTATCATAACTGTTGCGTTAGACACATCAACCCCAACCTCAATAACTGTTGTTGCTACCATTATATTTGTAATACCATCTATAAAGCGTTTCATTTCATATTCTTTATCAGCAGGCTTCATTTTACCATGTACAACACTAACTTGATATTCAGGTAATGGAAACTCTCTTTCTAAATCATGGTAGCCTTCAATAAGATCTTTATAATCTAATTTTTCACTTTCTTCAATTAAAGGAAAAACAACATAAATTTGTCTTCCTAAATTAATTTGTTCTTTCATGAAATCAATTATCTGTAAGCGAGAACTATCTGATTTCCATAAAGTTTTAACCGCCTTTCTTCCAGGAGGTAGTTCATCAATTATTGAAACATCTAAATCTCCATAAAGGGTCATAGATAATGTCCTTGGTATTGGAGTTGCAGTCATAACGAGCATATGAGGTGGATATTTATTTTTCTTCCATAATTTAGCTCTTTGCGCTACTCCAAATCTATGTTGTTCATCAATTATTACTAAAGCAAGATTCTTAAACCTAACACTATCTTCAATTAGTGCATGTGTTCCAATAAGTATATTAATATCTCCATTTATAAGTTTTTCATGTAATACTTTTCTTTCCTTAGAAGATGTAGATCCTGTCAATAGTGCAACATTTACTTCTTGATTAGATAAATTTTCTGAAATTGTATTAAAATGTTGAATTGCTAAAATTTCAGTCGGAGCCATTAAACATGATTGATAATTATTATCAAAAGCAATTAACATTGTTAACAATGCAACTAAAGTTTTTCCACTACCAACATCTCCTTGAAGAAGACGATTCATTTGTTGATTATTTTTAAGATCAATTCTAATTTCTTTTAAAACTCTTTTTTGTGCATTAGTTAACTCAAAAGATAAGTCATTTTTATAAAAATTATTAAAAGTATCTCCTAAAATAGGAAAGCCATATCCTTTAAATTGCTTCTTATTATTTAACTTAATATTTAATAAATGAAGCTGTAGGAAAAAGAACTCATCAAACTTTAATCTTTTTTGTGCTCTGATTAGATTTTTTAAACTATCAGGTTGATGTATGTGTAATAAAGCTTCTTTTCTTGATGGAAGATTTAATTTAGTAATAATTTCGGGAGATAATACTTCTTCAACTTGCTCTATTATTACTGACAATAACACTTTAATAATCTTACTCATTGACCTACTAGAAAAACCTTTAGAATTTAATAATTCTGTTGAATGATATACAGGTTGTAAAGTTGGACTAATAACATTCCCATCTTCAATAATATCCATTTCAGGGTGAACAATATTAAATTTCCCATTGTGAAAAGAAGGTTTACCAAAAATCAAATACTCATTATTTAATTTTATAGCTGATTTTATCCAGCGAGTTCCTTTAAACCATACCAAATCAATTGAACCTGTAGTATCTTGAAAACGAGCAATTAGTCTTTTAGAGCGTCTTACTCCTTTTTCTTCAAAAGAAATAATATGACCTCTAAGTTGTATATATGGCATATCTTTAACCAATGTAGCAATACTGTATATTTGACTTTTATCAATATATCTAAAAGGATAATGAAATAACAAATCGCCATATGTTGAAATATTCAATTCTTTCCTTAACAATTCTGCTCTAGAAGGACCAACTCCTTTTAGAAAATTGACTGGAGTACTTAAGATATCCACTAAAATTTTTTTAAGTTAGGATTAGTAAATAGTAAAGGAAGTAAATCATCAACACTTGAAAAAATTAAAACATCATCATTATTTAGATGCAACAATATCTTAATCTTCTTATTTTGCTTTTCCTGATATTCAGCCATTACTTGCCTACATGCACCACAAGGAGATATTATATCAGTAATCTCATATGAATTAGATTTTGCAGAAACAGCAATAATATCTATTTCCAGATTTGGATAATTTGCTCCAGCATTAAAAAGAACAACTCTCTCAGCACATAATCCAGATGGAAAAGCAACATTTTCTTGATTATTTGCAGAAATTATTTTCCCATCACTTAACAAAACACTTGATCCAACTAAAAAACCAGAATATGGAGCATAAGCATTTTTCAATGCATCTTTTGATCTCTGAATTAATTCTTTTTCAATTACTGTAAGATCATTAAATTTGGCTCTCAAATATGAAATAGTAATGTTTTCCTTAAGCATAATTATTATAAATCATAAGACAACTTTCCTTCAAAGATATAAAAGGTCTCTGGGTTTGCAACATTAAGTTGTTGTTGTAATCTATATGCAATATCTAAATCAAAATCTTTGTTAATTGGATAAGATAAAGAAAATGTATATCTTATTTTGTTAATATTTGATAATGAAAAATTTAAATCTTTATAAAAAAACTCTGTATTAAAAGAAGGGTCAATTTTATTTTTCCTTATGTTATAAGACAATGAAATTGACTGTCTTAAAATATTATTATAATTTGATAATTTGCCTTGTTTTTGGAAACGATTTCTAAAATTTATTAAAAAACGTTTATGTTTTTTTCTAAAATGAACATCTGCAAAATATCTATTTTTTTGTTCTCTGATAATTTCTCTATTCCACTCATTAATATCTCTAAAACCTAATGAAAAAGCTAAGCGTTTATTATACTTATACTTAAACTTTATTTCTGTATAAACCTTAGATAATAGTGAAGCATTTTCTCTAAATCTAATACCATGCTTTAAATAAAAATCTGTTTTGTAGGTAAATTTATCATTTGCAGAAATAGCAGACCAAACTTGAAAGTCATTCTCCTGTGAAAAAGAATCTAGTGTAAATAATAATAATATTAATATACTATTCTGAATTACCCTCATAATAGAAAATACGTATATTGGCAGTATCTCTAAGAAAATCAATACGTCTTACTTCTACTCTAATGATATCTATTCCTGTTCTTTTTCTTAAGTCTTCTAATAACTCCTCTCTTTTTTCAGGAACAATTAACTCTATCTTTTCATAAGTTATATTTTTTCGAGTTTCATGTTTTAAAAGCCATAATCTCTCTAAGCCATATGCAACAAAAATAATAATAGAGTTAGCAAATAAAAGTTCAGCATGTGTAATTTTTTTATTTGAAAGTGCATTAACAACAGAAATCCCAATAACTAAAAATAAATAAGTCATTTCTTTAATAGGAATTGGATCAGTTCTATATCTAATTATACCAAAAATTGCAAATAAACCTAGTGCAAACCCTAACTGTAGTTTGACATTATCTAAAAGGATACATAATAAAAAGACTGTTAAACTAATTAAAAAATATGTAAACAAATAATCCTTGTTTTTTGTTATAGGATAATATATATATCTAACTATTATAGTTATAACAGTAAGGTTAAAAACTGTTTTAACTATAAGTTTCCAAAAGTCTTTTGCATCAAACAAGGGTGCTCCTAAAAATTCTAAAGTACTATCAAGCAAAATCAATAATAATTCCATTATGCATATTTTAATTTATTAATAAATAATTCCTTTTTTTTAAATCTATTTTTTTTAATATCAGGATTTAACTGAAGTGTTGAGATACAGTATTTACTCAATCTAAATGGTAAAATACCCATTTCTTTAGCTTTGGTAATAAAAATAGAAGATCTACTCATTCTTTCTTGTTTAACTTCTGCAATAGCTAAATAATTTAAGTTTCCTGTTTTTATTTCATTAGAAAAATTGAGATCTATGTCAATTGTTAGTCTTTCTTTATCTTTCTTGCTAACCAAAGTAATCCTTCTAAAGGAAATCCATTGTTGAGCACTAACATCAATATTTTTACCAATAATTTTTTTAATAAAAGTAGATTGTTCTTTTGAAATTTTATTTGGAATTCCATCCAACACCTTAATTCTTTTTTTAATTGTCCTGCCTTTATTATTTTTAAGTTTTATCTCTAAAAATGTTAAATCGCTTCCAACATACTGTCTAAATCTAATTTTATTTCTATTAACTCTCCTATTGTGATGATCGATATAAAACTTTCTATCTTCAGTGTCATAATAAAGAGATTTATAATCTTGTATCAATTGGCCTTTAATGTCAAGTATATTATAAAACGGTTTTATATTTTTTAATAATTCATTTAATTTCAAACAAGAAAACGTAAATTTTGTATCAGTTCTATTCATTAACTTAACACCATCCATTTGAGATAATGAAATAGTATCAAATCCAGAAATTATTTGAGTTAAATTTTCCATTAATTATTTTTGTATTATAAAATCAGAAACGCTAAATCTACTATTATCTTTGTTTATTTCTACATGCTTAAAAATAGGATAATCATAACCAATATCATTTACAACAATACTATCAACATGTGTAAACACTGTATACTTACCCTTTCTTAAAAATTCAAAATGATACCTACCGTCCCAATCTGTTTCAAAATTATCATCATAAATTTGTGACTCATCATCAGAGTATATTATATAAATATCTTTCCCAGATTTTGGATAATAGTGAGTATCATTCATTTGGGTTTGAGTATTATATGTAGTAGTAAAATAAATTACTCTTCCCTCAATGACTGATGTTCCTCCCTCACCAGCTTGTTTTTCACAAGAAATAAATAGTAGTATAATTAGAAAATAAGATATATATCTCTTCATAAATTATTGCTTTAAAAATTTAACAGTTTTATTTCCAGACCTAACAAAATAAATACCTTTTTCAAATCTACCAACATCTAAAGCTTTTAACATTTTAGATGAATAAAATACAATTTGGCCTAAATTGTTAAAAATAGTAACTGACTCTTCTAAACCACTCAAGTACAATATATCTGTAGTAGGGTTAGGATATATATTAAAACTGCCTTTAGTTTTGATATTATTATTTGATAAAACAGAGGAGTTAGCCATATCATATGTGGGTTCTTGATAAACAAATGGTCCAGAACCATTTGGAACTCGAGAGTATGATAAATCAACTGGCATATTCACAAAATGTACTGCATCTAAAACTGTTCCACTTGGATCTATTAAATAAACCTCTTCTTGATCTGCAGAAAGTCTGTATGTTGTATGCAAACCACTTTGAGTAGTTCCAGCAGTATCACACCAAATAATTAAATAATCATTTGAAGCAATAGTAATGTTTGGAAACATCCATTTATTTAAAATATTTTCATTATCAGACAAATAAAAGCCTGTTAAGTTAATATCATTAGCGCCTCCATTATATAATTCTACCCAATCATCATACTCTCCATCTTGGTCTGCAACCTTAGAAAAATTTGCAGCCATTACTTCATTAATAACCAATCCACTTATGACGGGAATTTGATGAAAATCATGTTCTGCTCTTTGTGGAGAAAAGATTCCAGCATCACTATTTTCAGCATAAATATAGTACTGTATATCTCTAGCGTCTACATTAATTGTCGCGCCATAAATTCCATCTCCCGCAATTCCATCACCATTATTTCCATCATCAAACATTTGTACTTTTTCAAACTTATTAGCAAACTTGAACCTATATCCAAGATAAGCATAATCCGCATTACTAATATTTGATGTGATACTAACTGAACTATGTGGTAAAACAGATATTGGATTTGAAGATAAATTATCTATTATTGGAGGGTTTGCAGAAAACTCAGGTAAAGATTGTAGGTGATTAATTCGTGAATCCATTAATTCAGTTATACCTATATTACTACCAATAGAAGAATTTACATTTGCACTAAATGCAGAATATGGAAAAAATAAATTTGGGTCTGTAGAAACATAGCTATCAATTAATTGTTGTAAATCAGAAATTATAGAAATATATTCACCATTTACAAAATAATCATTTATAATTGTTTTCATATGAGCAACATACATTCTTTTATACTGGTCAATAGAAAACATCTTCATATTCATGATATTTAGATTATTAGAAGCTCCATGAAAAATATCTAGTTGCTGTAAATCTTGATTATTAACAGGTGTTGGTAATCCATTAGTAAAAGTTCCAAACGATTGATTCATATCCCAGATAATCGGAGAAAATCTTCCGTTATTATCTTGAAATAAATAAAAATTATGTGGTATGGAATTAATTGGTCCATCTAGGCAAACAAGTAGATTTTCAAATGCCATCATCCATAAAGTTCTATCAATATCTAAAACATTTTCAATATGAGTAAAATGATTATTAACTGTATCAAGAAAATATGACAATTTAGTCCAATCATTAGACGATTGCATTTCATATGCTCTTTGGTAGCATAAAGTATCTAAATAATGATCCCAAACTCTTAATGGACCTGAGCAATTTGGTATGTTTATTCCAGTATTTTCTGCTTTAAAAAATGGACCCTTTCTTTCATAAAAATTTTCATTTGTAAAATCATCATCTACAGATTGAACACAGACATATAAACCAACTAAAACTCCATTTACAGAAACATTAGCGTAAGTAGCTTTTGGAGCAGGCATGAATTCTTGAGCAATTTTATAGCTTAACATTTCTCTAACAAATGTTGGGTCTTTAAATCCGTTAGATAACTTAAGCACATTATATCCATCTATTGATTGTCCATTATTAATGTAATCTAATCGAATATTCATTGGATTTTTTCCATTATTAGTATTATAGGAGCTATTGCCTTTGTATTTTATACCAACATTTTGATCAACTTCACCATCAATGATAATTGAATCAGCTACTAATCTTTGCCCATTTCCGTTGGAATAATATAAATCTAATGTATCATCCCAATGTACTTCACTAAAAAATATTTCTATATTTCTAATTCCTAAATCAAAAACATTTTGAGTAAAGATCAAATTTGGAAAAAAAAAGAGATAAATTATAATCGATTTTTTCATAAATTAACTTTGTGGTAAATTTAAGATAACTTTTTATTAATAATTAATTATTCTATGATAATCTTTCTATTCTCTATGTTTTTCTTGCCTTCTATTGACAGATAATATATTCCTGATGAAAAGCTAGATAAGTCTAATTTGTAATTTCTAGAAGAATTAACTAGTTTTTTAAAAGAAGTAATAGCACCTAAGTTATTGTAAAGTGTTAATTTTTCAATTTTTTCAAATGAAGATATATTCAAAAAAGATTTAATTGGTATAGGATATAATTTCACTTTATTTACATGATTTATATCATTAATGTTAGTTACCGTTAATGATATTTTAGATATACCAGTACTTGTAGCTACCCAAATATTAGGAGATGAATCGTAGCTTAAATCTAAACCTCTAACATTTAGTCCTGCAAGGCCATCAGACACATCAAAATCTATCCACTGCTGATTCATATTATAGTCATAACCTGCTACACCACCAACACCTAAATAACCAACATAAATTGATACCCAAACTCCGTACAAAGACTCATCTAAATCAGAAAAGCTAGCAAGATTTACTACTGGATTTAATGTGTCTGGAGGCGGCAAAACATACATTCTAGTATAATTAGTTACAACCAAGTTTGTTGAATCTAAAATAGACAAACCTCCACCAGTTCCAATCCATTTATTATCATACTCATCAATAATTAAATCAGTAACATTTTGAGATAAAATTCCATTTGAAGTATCGTATGTGATGAAGTTTGATGGACCATCAAAATGTGTGATTCCACCAAGAGGAGAAGAAATCCAAACATCGCCATTAGAATCAAATGCAGTGGCATTAACTCCACTCCAATGCAAATTAGGAGCTCCAACAGAAATCCAACTAGAACCAGAAAAATATGAAAGTCCACTTATAGTTCCTATAAAAACATCTCCATCTGGGTGCTCATCTATACTTCTTACTTGATTGTTAATTAAACCATTGTTATTATCATAAGTTATCCAATTTGTTCCATCAAATTTACCTGCACCATAATCTGTTCCAATCCATATATCTCCGTTTTTCATTGTAGCTATCACTTTAATATTATCAGAAGGCATATTAGGATAATTTGCCTGGGTATATGTTGTCCAACTTAAATTTGCTTCATCAAACTTTTGCAAACCAAGTGATGTACCTATCCAAATTATAGAAGGATTTATCTTATCAACCGCAATACACTCAACAAAATCTGAGATCAAACCATTGGCTTCAGTGTAATTAGTAATTGTTTGAGAAACAATATTGAGACTATAAAAAAAGAAAATAAACACATAAATATATTTCATAAACTATATTTTTAATATCTTAACTACTTGCTTATTTTTATTATTCAAATGTATAAAATAAACTCCTTTACTCCAAGAAGATGTTTCATGGTAATTGAAGTTATTTAAATTTATCTCTCTTCCAAAGATATCTCTTATAATATATTTTTCTTTAGTATTCACAAATAATTTATCTATAAATGGATTCGGATATGCTATAAAATTAGAAAATTTTGTGTTTTCATGAACGTTGGATGCAAAATCATTACTAAAACTAAATGTTGGAGTTAAAACTGTAAAACCTCCTAAACCATTTGGACTTCTGGAATATGACATGTCATTTGGTTGAGAAATAAATGTTATAGAATCTATAACTGTACTATCCATATTAGCTAGTATTAAAGTTTCACCATTATTAGACAGACGAAAATTTGCATGCTTACCTCCTTGATGCTCATCTTCATCAGCCCAAATTATATAATATGAATCTGGATTTATAACATGATTAGGTAATTTCCACTTAGATAAATTTAACAAGGTATCTGACAAATATAATCCATTAGTTGAAATTGGATAAGTAGATTTATTATATAACTCTATCCAATCATCATACTTTCCACTTTTATCAGCCACAACACTTAGATTATTTGACATTAATTCATTAATTACTAAATCTCCTTTTTGAATTGGAATTGTCAAATTATAAAACTCAAAAGATGCTCTTTTAGGAGAAAACACTCCAGCAGAATCATTATCAGCATAAACATAATAATCAATTGAATTACTACAATTTGAAATTTTACATCCATAAACACCATCTCCTGAAATACCATCATTATGATTCCCATCATCATACATTATTAAAGATTTAAACCTTTCATTTTCACCAAATCTAAATTGAACTTGTGCAAAGTTTGCATTGCTAATTTCTGCTTTAATCCATAAGTCTCCACCAACAACAAAATTCTGATAATTTGTTGTAATATTAGAAATATTTGGTTCTCCACTGTATCCTGAATAAGAAGAAAGATAGTTAGAACGTGTATCCATTAATTGACTAATTCCAGGGCAAATTGATGTTGATAAAATAACTTGATTATTTAAATTACTTGTAAAATCAGAATAAGAATAAAATTTGTTTGTGTCATTTTGCACACTTTGATCAATTAAATTTTGTAAAAATTGAGCTCTATTTATATAATCTTGATTTATAAAGTTTTCTTCAATTATTGTTCTTATATGGGCTATATACATTTTTCTATGCCTATCATTTTCAAACAACTTCTTCAAAAGAGGTCTTGGCGATGTTGAAATGTAATTATGATGAATTAATGGATCCATATTTTGAGCTTGATTAATATCAAAACCATTAAAATATAGCTGCGATGCATCTGTTAACCTAAAACTTCCAAACGACATATTTAAATCCCAAATAATTGGATTCCATTGTTTTGCATTATCATAATACAAATAATAGTTCTGCGCATAACCAATATATGAATCAAAATTTACCATAGCATAATTTAATGCATGCATCCATAGAGTTCTATTTACATTTAAAATATTATCTATACTATCAATATAGTTATTTAAAGTATCTATTAAATTATATAAAGTTGACCATCCAAAATTGGACTTTTGATCATAATAGGGGAAATAATCTAAACTATCTGTACCATGACTTTGACTTAAATTAGAATTTTCACCACCAACTTGAATATCTATATTTTTAGGATTACATTTGAAAAATGGATTATATTTTGATTTATAATTTTTAACTAAAAAATCTTTGTTTATAGCTTCTACATTTGTATACAATCCCCATAATATATCATTAATAAAAACATTAGCATAATTTGCTTTTGGAGAAGGCATATATTTTCTACATACTTCATAACTTAATACTTCTCGAACAAATGATGGGTCTTGATATGCATTTGCAAGTTTTAACTTATCAAATCCCTGATGATTTTGTGCATCAATAACATAATCTAATTTAATATTAAAAGGATTTTTTACTCTATCTACACTAACAGAACTAAATCCTTTATATCTAACACCAACACTATCATAAAAATTACCATCGATGGTAACTGATGCCAGTATCCTATCATTATCTCCTTTGATATAGAGACTATCTAAAAGATAATCCCAATTAGAATCATAAAATGAAATTCTAATCTCTCTTAAAGAATCAGTATCATAAAAATCATTTTGAGAAAAAATAGAATTAGTAAAAATTAAAAGAAATAAAATAATGTTTAATTTCTTAAAAAACATTACTTTGAATATGAAAAATGTTTTGTGTATAAATTAGAAGAAGTTAGTATATTAACTGTGTAAATCCCTCTTTTAAGTCCATCTAAGGTAAAACTAAAATTATTATTAAAAAAATGTTCTTGAGAAAAAACTATTTTTCCAAACATATCATAAATAAATACCCCTTCAATTTGTTGATTAAATAATGCTAAATCTATATTAATATCATATATTGATGGATTTGGATAAATAATAAATTTATTTTCTTCTTCAATAAAATGATCATTTGATGGAAAAGAGCATGTAGTAGTATCTGACAACCAATTTTTAAGTGCTATTATGCCCGGGTAATCACACTCATATCTAAATCCTTTTTGTGAATCAGATGGGTATGGCCCCCATACTATTTGTTCAGTAATTCCATCAACTTCGTACATTACTCCTGCTCCACTTCCTGAAGCATTCACAAAAATATTTCCATTAGACATTCTATTTGAAGCTGACTGTCCTCCAGATGAGTATTGACATTCATATCTTGTTGTATATGCACTAGGACCAAATGGTTGCCCTGCATTTCTAGTATATGTTTTTGTTAATGGATCCCATGGTGTTTCTATACCATCAATTGTTGAATTGGCTTGAGAATTTGGACCTCCACCAGTACATCCATTACCACAATTATTGAATATTTGTAAAAATCCTCCGTTTGGTCTTCCATCATTCTCTATCCATCTAGAATCATGAACAGCACTAGTAATTATTTGTGCTCCAGTCATTCCATAATTAGAAGGGTTCCCCCATCTATACAATATATCGCCTCCCATTCCTGAATTACCACCAGTACTACCAGCTGCTTGCTGAGTTGTAGTACTATGATCAATGATATAAATCTCAGAAGAAAAACGAGATGAAAAAACAATTTGATCTAGCTCTTCATTATAATCAACTCCATTAACATGAAACCAATCTCCACCTCCTCCACCAGGGCCACCTCCAGAATTTTGAATCATATTAATATCTATCAAATGAGGATGTTCAGAAATATTTGTAACATAATTTGGTTTGTTTGGATCAACGTCCTGACATAAATGATCCCAAATATGCCATTCCCAAACAATATTTGCACTACCATTTCCATCAGGTTCTAGTTCTATAAAATGAGTTGGCCATTTACCAGAATTTCCTATATTTCCTGTGTATCCCGCTGCAGAAACTTCTGTGGCTGTTTTAACCTCCCAAGCGGTAAGCAAAACATTATCTCCAATCAATGTCATATCATGATGACTTACATGATTAGCATCTGAATAAATAAAATCCCATACTATCGATCCATCTGGGGCTAACTCTTGAACTCTACCTCCATCAGCAGCACCATTTAGTATATTACCAGAGTATTTAGTACCTCTTACCAAATTACCATTTTTTTTAAGTAAAACAGTATAATTACAATCAGTTGTTGTATTCCATTCATGAACAATATTTAAATTTTTATCAATTAGTTTTGTTGTGGAAGATCCTGAAGAATTAAATAATGCAAACCCATCAAATGATTGAGCCGATAAATAAAAATGAGATATATAAAAGAGAAAGAAAATTATTTGTTTATTCATTATTATAATTTTGAGTAAAAATAACTAATTTTATTTTTGATTGTATATTTTTTTTGCTTTTTCCCAAAACTCATCCATTTCTTTTAATTTCATTTCGGATAAATCAAGATTTTTTGATTTAATTAATCTTTCCATTATCTGAAATCTATTTATAAATCTTTTATTTGTCTTTTCTAAAGCGTTTTCTGGGTTAATTCCAATAAACCTAGAATAATTAATTAAAGCAAATAATACATCTCCAAATTCAGATTCTATTTTATCCAAATCTCCATTTTTTACCTCTTCTTTTAATTCAATAATTTCTTCTTTAACTTTACCCCATACTTGATCGGTATTATCCCAATCAAAACCAATACCTCTTACTTTCTCCTGTATTCTATAAGATTTTACAATAGCAGGAAGAGAATTAGGAACTCCTTCTAAAACTGAATTTTTACCTTCTTTCATTTTTAATTTTTCCCAATTTCTTTTTACTTCAAATTCATCATTCACTTTTTTATCTCCATAAATATGAGGGTGTCGATAAATTAATTTTTCACAAATACCGTTAATAACATCTGTTATATTAAATTTATTTTTTTCAGAAGCAATTTTAGCATAAAATACTATATGTAATAAAATATCTCCAAGTTCTTTCTTTATTTCATCCATATTTCCATCCAAAATAGCATCAGATAATTCATATAATTCTTCTATTGTTAAATATCTTAAACTTTCCATAGTTTGCTTTTTATCCCACGGACATTTTTCTCTAAGTTCATCCATTATATTTATCAATCTATCAAAAGCAATTAGTCTATCTTTCATGTTAATATTTTTATTTGCAAACATACATACAAAATTCTGCTGATTTAACTTTTTTTTGTAAGTTAGAGACCTAAATCTAAAAATATGAGAAAAATATTATCAATTTGCTTGTCTATAACAACATTAAGCCTGTTTTCACAAAATTTTGTTAGTACTAATACTGAAAATAAAAACGTAATTCTTGAAGAGTTTACTGGAATTAGTTGTGGATTCTGTCCTGATGGACATGCTATTGCTCAAACATTAAATAATGCAAATCCAAACGATGTTTTTTTAATTAATATACATACTGGAAGCTATGCAAATCCTCAAGGTGCAGGAACAGACTTTAACACTTCCTTTGGAGCTGCTATAAGTAATTTAAGCGGAACTTGTGGTTATCCAGCTGGAACAGTAAACAGAATAGATTTTAGTTCTCAGGGACTGAATCAAACAAGTTCAAGTGGATGTATAGCAACTACCGCTATGAGTAGAGGAAATTGGACATCAGCTACTAATCAAACCTTATCTGAAAATTCATATATAAATGTTGCTGCTCAAGCAACAATAGATGTAACAACAAGAGTACTTACAGTAATTGTTGAAACATATTATACTGGAGCTGTCCCTCAAGGAGTGACAAATAATATAAATGTTGCCTTGTTACAAAATAATATCCCAGGCCCTCAAAGTGGTGCAGCCAATTACAATCCTAGTGGAATTATTCCAGGCCCTTGGAATCCAACATATAATCATCAACATATGTTAAGACATCTTTTGACAGGTCAATGGGGGGAAGCTATTCCAGTATCTTCAGGATTTTGGACAGATACTTACACCTACACAATTCCAAGCAATCTTAATGGTGTCAGCTTTGATTTATTTAATTTAGAAGTTCTAGTATTTGCAGCCGAAGGTCAAGAAAATATTATTACTGGAAATAAAGCTAGTTTATCATATAATGTTCCGCCAGGGACAAATTTAATAGATATGTCAGCGAGTACGAACATGGCTATGCCATCTTCATACTGTGATAATAATATTATTCCTGAAATCACAGTTTCTAATAATAGTAATATGCCAATTGACACATTTGAAGTGAGCTATGTTCTTAATTCTAATAACCCTGTAACTCAAAGTATATACAATTCAGTTCCTATTGGAGGGAATAGTACTATTTCTTTTCCTGCTATTACAGTTCCATCTGGAACTAATAATATAAGTTACAGTGTTAATACAATGAATGGATCTTCATATGTTGATAGTATATCAAATAATAATTTAGCTAGTAGCGGGGAATTTAATTTATTATCCAATACACCTTTTTCTACAACATTTACAGAAAGTTTTGATAATTATAATCCTGGACAAGCAATTTTAAATAATGGCTTGATTGAAAATCCAAATAATACAAACACCTATGTTGTAGATAACAGTGTAAATTCAAATGTTAATTGGGCATTAGGAGGATATGGAAATAGTCCAAAATCATATCGATTTAGATTTTATCAAGGCTGGAATACAAATGATCAAGTCACCATGTTGTGGGAAAAAGTTGATTTTAGTAATAGCTCAAATAATGAAATATCTTTTTCATATGCTCATGCAGTGCAAAATAGTTGGGATAACTCTAAATTACAAGTATTAGTTTCTTTAGATTGTGGTAATTCATGGAATGAAGCAAGCGTACTAGTTGGGGGTAATCTAAGTACAGTAAGTGGCGCCGTTAATGGAGGGCATTTTTATCCAGCATCTACAGATTGGCAAACTCATATAGTTGACTTAAGTGACTATGATGGAGAGTCAGATGTTAATATTGCATTAAGAGCCACTTATAATGGTGGTAATAATTTATATATTGATGATGTAAATGTAAGTGCTCAACAAATATCTAACACCTCAAATTTGAAGAACAAATTTTCCATTCATCCTAATCCAACCAGAAACCAAATCATAATTGAAGATGGTAAATTTATCTCTATCAAAGTATATGATATTTATGGAAAATTAGTTTTAAATCAAAAATCTAATAATAGAAACATAAATATTAATCACTTTAAAAGTGGTGTATACCATTTAAATATTAATACCGGTAAAGAAATTATTATTAAAAAAATAATAAAGACTGAATAAATATGTTAAGTAAAAAGAACTATTCGTGCAGTACTGACAAATAGTTCTTTTTATTTATTTTTACAAAATGAATTTTTTATCCCTTTTTATTATAAGCATTATTTGCATGACATTAGTATTTATTGGAATTGGAATAAAAATTATACTTAAAAAAAATGGCAAATTTGCTGGCACATGCGCTAGTGCAAATCCTTTGATTAATAATGAAGGTGAAACTTGCGGTTATTGTGGTAAAAAACCATCTGACTGCGATCAAAATTAATTTCTAATCCTATTCTTTAAATTAGGACTCACATAAGTTTTCCAATTATTATTTTTATCTGTGTAAACGAGATAAACTTCAATCTCTGGTTTATTAATAATAAACTCTTTTATCTTCTTAACTCCCATCACCATAAAAGCAGTAGCATAAGCATCAGCTAAAGCACAACTACTGTGAATAACAGAAACACTTAACAAACGATTTGAACAAGGAAAACCAGTAAAAGGACTAATGGTATGACTATATTTAATTTGATTAATAGTAAAAAACTTTCTATAACTACCAGAAGTTGCTATTGCCTTTTCATCTAAATTTAAAATAAACTGAAATCTATCAGAATAATTAATTGTATCTGTTGGCTTATCTACTCCTATTGACCAAATCTCTCCATCTGCATTTCTACCTTTAGCTAATAATTCACCTCCTACTTCTATTAAAAAATCTGTACATCCTTTTTTTTGTAAAAATTCTCCAATAATATCAACAGTATATCCTTGTGCTATAGCATTAAAATCTAATTGCATTTTATCTATTAATTTTAAACTATCTCCTTTAAAATCAACTTTACTAAATCCTATATTATCTAATAGTTTATCAATTTTCAAGGAATCAATCACTAAATAATCTGTAAATGAAAAATTATAAAATCCCCATTCTTTAACAAGTGGATAAATAGTACAATCAAAATTTCCATTAGTCTCATTATATACATCTCTAGACATATGAAAAACTTTTTTGAATAGACTATCCATTTTAATCATTTTACCATTATTTAATAAAGAAATTAGTGAATAATCTTTATAAATTGAAAGGGAACTATCTATCTTTAAAAAAATACTATCAATTGCAAAACTATAATCCTTTGCATTTTTTGATAAATATTGTATATGAAAAAAAGTACCTTGTGCTTTACCTGAATTTTTAATCAATACTAAATTTTCTGAATTATTGCAAGAAGAAAATATTATTAAAAAAAGTAAAATAATGTGTCTCATAATTATATATCAATTAAGATATATATTATCATTATCCGCCGAAATCATCAAAACGAACATTCTCATCAGGAATACCCCAATCATCAGCCATTTTTAAAACTGCTTGATTCATTAATGGAGGACCACAAAAATATAATTCTAGATCTTCTGGACTTTCATGATTAGATAAAAATTTATCTATCACAATATTATGTACAAATCCAACAAAACCATCGCCATTTTTATCATTTAAACTCTTCTTCTCTATCCAATTATCTTCATGTTTAGCATCAGATAAAACAAGATGAAATTTAAAATTTGGGAAATCCTTTTCTAAATCCCTAAAATAATGAATATAAAAAAGCTCTGCTCTTGATCTTCCACCATAAAAGAAGGTTACCTTTCTTCCTGTTTTAATTGTTTTAAAAAGCTCATATAAATGCGAACGCATTGGAGCCATTCCTGCTCCTCCACCTATATACAACATTTCAGATTCGCTATCATTAATAAAAAATTCTCCATAAGGACCAGAAATTGTTACTTTATCACCTTCTTTTAATCCAAAAATATATGAAGATGCAATTCCAGGGTTGATATCTGCCCATTTATTTTTTTCTCTATCCCAAGGAGGAGCAGCAACTCTTACGTTTAACATAACTTTTCTTCCTTCTGCAGGAAATGATGCCATAGAATAAGCTCTAACAATCTCTTCATCATTTTTCATTACAAGATGTCTCATTGCAAAAGAACCTTTTGACCAATCCTCTTCAAATTTGTCTGGTTCACCGGGATGATCTTGAGGATGAGCTTTAATATCCATATCTGAGTATTTAACTTCACCAGAAGGAACTTTAATTTGTATATAGCCTCCAGCTTTATAATCCATGTCTTCTGGAATTTCAACAATAAACTCTTTTATATATGTAGCTACATTATAATTAGAAACTACTGTAGCTTCCCATTCCTTTACTCCAAATACCTCTTCTGGAATTTCTATCTCCATATCTTCCTTAACCTTTACTTGACATCCTAATCTAAAATTATCAGCTATTTGCTTTCTTGAAAAATGTGGCTTTTCTGTAGGAAGTATACTTCCTCCTCCTTTATGAACTTGACAAGTACACTGAATACAAGTTCCACCACCACCACAAGCAGATGGTAAAAAAATACCCGCATCACTTAAAGTTGTCAGAACAGTATTTCCACCTTCAACTTCTAATTCTTTTTCTCCATTAATTATTAGTTTAAGCTTTCCAGCAGGAGTCAATTTACTTTTAGTAAATAAAAGTATACTTACTAAAGTAATAATCACTGTTAAAAAAACTACTACACTACTAATTATTGTTGTTGTACTGATTAAATCCATTTAAAAAATTATAACTTAATTCCCATAAAACTCATAAACGCAATACCCATCAATCCTGTAATAATATATGTAATCCCCAATCCTCTTAATGGAGCAGGAACATTAGAGTATCTTATTTTTTCTCTAATCGCCGCAAGACCAACAATTGCTAAAAAAAATCCTGTTCCTGATCCTAGACCAAAAACTGTTGCTTCAGTTATATTATTATATGCTCTTTCTTGCATAAATAATGAAGATCCCAATATTGCACAATTTACAGCAATCAAAGGAAGAAATAGTCCTAATGAACCATATAATGCAGGAGAAAACTTTTCAATAAGCATTTCTACCAGTTGAACCATTGATGCAATGACAGCAATAAACATTATAAAAGATAAAAAACTTAAATCAACTTCTTTAAAATCATCTCCTAACCATGAAGCTAAAGCTCCTTCTTGTAAAACATAATTCTCTAGTAAATAATTGATTGGAACTGTAATTCCTAAAACAAAAACAACAGCTCCACCCATTCCAACAGATGTTTCTACAGTTTTTGAAATAGCAAGATAAGAACACATACCTAAAAAGTATGCAAAAACCATATTTTCAATAAATACTGCTCTTATAAATATATTTACTAATTCTTCCATTGTTTAATTAGTTTCTATTAATTTTTTATTTCGCATTCTTTGTAACCAGATTAAAATCCCTACAGTAATTAAAGCCATAGGTGGTAAAATCATCATTCCATTATTTTCATAAAAACCACCATTTTGAATGTACCATTCTAAAGGGATAACTTGCTTTCCAAATAAAGTACCAGAACCTAATAATTCTCTAAAAAATGCAACTATAATTAAAATCACACCATATCCAAAAGAATTACCTAAACCATCAAGAAATGCCTTGGCAGGAGTATTCCCTAAAGCAAACGCCTCTAATCTACCCATAATGATACAATTTGTAATAATCAAACCAACAAAAACAGAAAGTTCTTTACTAACATCATAAACGAATGCTTTTAAAACTTGATCAACTAAGATAACTAGTGTCGCAATTACTACTAGCTGAACAATAATCCTGATTCTAGATGGAATTAAATTTCTTAATAACGAAACTACCACATTAGCAACAGAAAGAACAACTAAAACAGACAGAGACATAACTACTGCAGGCTCGAGTTGAACGGTAATTGCCAGTGCAGAGCAAATACCTAATACTTGTACTGTAATAGGATTATTATCATCTAAAGGATCAACTAATAATTTTTGATTTTTTTTGGATATCATTTTTGTAGTCTATATTATTATTGAATCTACTATATTAGAAGTAGAATCTAAATCTAACATTATTGAATCAACTTCACTATTGATTTTCATCATTTGTAAATAAGGGAGGTACATATTTAATCGCTCTTCTAACATATAAGTAACTCCATCTGAAGTTATAGTTCCACCAGAAATACCATCTACAGCATACATATCGGAAGGGTCTGCACCTCCTTTAACTACAACTATTGAAGCTAGAATCGAGTCTTTAAAAATCATTTTTCCAGGAAACTGATCTTCAAAGAAATCTCTATTTATTTCTGCACCTAATCCAGGAGTTTCTGCTTTATGATCAAAAACTGCACCATAGACTGTATTTAAATCTTCTTCCAGAGCAAGAAACCCCCAAATTGGACCCCATAATCCAGTACCTCTTAAAGGTATTATATATTTTTTTTCTCCTTCTAATTCACTAATGAATAAAGGTAATTTTTGATCTAACTTATCTTTTTTCATCTCTGAAGCTAGGTCCAAGTTAAAGGCAGAACCTTCTATTTTTTCACCTTTAAAATTGATAACATGATCTTCTTTAATATATGAAGAGTAAAATATGTTTGCTGAGTCTCTAGCAACTTCAATTCCAATCGAACTTAAAATGTTTTGCTGTTTTTCTAACTCAATATTTTTGTCTTGTAATGGTTTTAATTGAATGTATGTACTTGACAAAATAGCAGCAACTACAACCACCATTATAACTGCAAAAGTAAAAGTATATGTATTCTTATTAACATTCATAATTAAACGCTTAATCTTTTTACTCTTCTTTTAATGTTGGCATTAATTAAATAATGATCTATAAGAGGAGCAAAAACATTCATTAATAAAATTGCTAGCATCATTCCTTCAGGATAAGCTGGGTTAAAAATTCTAATAACAATTGCAAAAAATCCAACAAGAAGGCCATAAATAATTTTTCCAGAATTAGTTTGAGAAGCAGTTACTGGATCAGTTGCCATAAATACAGCACCAAATGCAAACCCTCCAATGAGTAAGTGCACATGTGCAGGTGTAGACATAAGTGTATTTAAACCCCATAAATTAAAGAGTAATGCTGTAAGATAACCTCCAATAAATGTAAATAAAATAATTCTCCAACTTCCAATACCTGTGAAAATGAGAAATAATCCACCAATCACAATAGCTATAAATGATGTTTCCCCAATAGATCCCGGTATATAACCCATAAAAGCATCATATGATGTCCATAACAAACTAGACCAATTTTCAGTATTTGTAGCTAATGCTCCAAGAATAGTTTCACCAGAATAACCATCAACATTAGCTCCATGAACCCAAACCTTATCCCCAGACATATGAGATGGATATGCAAAGAATAAAAATGCTCTAGCTGTTAGAGCAGGATTTAAAATATTCATTCCTGTACCTCCAAAAACTTCTTTACCAATAACAACAGCAAAAATTACAGAGATAGCTAACATCCATAGTGGCACATCAATTGGCATTATTAAAGGAATTAACATTCCTGAAACCAAGTATCCTTCATTGACTGAATGGCCCCGATAAACAGCAAATGCAAACTCTATCGTCAACCCCACACCATAAGAAACTACAAGTAATGGAAGAAATTTCCAAAATCCAAAAGATAAACTTTCTAAAAAAGTAGACTGTATTCCTTTAGCAATAAAATATTGTTCACCAATATTCCACATTCCAAAAATTACACATGGGATTAAAGACAGTATAACAAATGCCATTGTTCTTTTTAAATCAACTGCATCTCTTATGTGAGATCCTGATTGAGTTGTATGATCTGGAACAAATAAAAATGTTTCAAATGCATCATAAGCTGGATACATTTTTTCTAATTTACCACCTTCTAAAAAATGTGGTTTCACTGAACTTAAAATATTTTTGAATAATTTCATTAACTATTTTCTTTTCTTACTAAATCTAACCCTTTTCTAATAATGTTTTGCACATCCATTTTAGATGTACAAACAAATTCACATAATGCAAAATCTTGCGGAGATACTTCATAAATTCCCAAATTTTCCATCAAATCTATATCCTCCATTAAAATTGCTTTAATGAGATGCATAGGATAAATATCCATTGGTAAAACTTTTTCATATTGTCCTGTTACAACATAAGCTCTTTCTTCTCCATGCATATTTGCATTTAAAGAATACTGTTTTGAAGGAAATAACCAGGAAAAAAAAGATTTAGACATAGAAAATTTGTTTAAACCTGGTAGTAACCAGCCAAAAAACTCTTGGTATTTTCCTTCTTCAATAACAGAAATAGTTGTATGATAGAATCCCAGACTACCATCTTCATCAATTTGATAGCCTGTAAGAATATCCCCAGAAATATATCTTGTATCTCCAGAGCGAATATTATCCATAAAAATGTTTTCTAATTTAGCTCCTGAGATTATTCTATAATATCTTGGTTTAACAACTTGAGGACCAGCGAGAGCAACAATTCTAGATGCATCATAAATAGAATCCTTAAACAACCTAGCTATGGCTAAAACATCTTGAGGTGACAAATACCATACAATATCTCCTTTATTAATTGGATCTAAATGATGAATCTGTACACCAACATTTCCAGCAGGGTGAGGTCCAGAAAAAATATTTTTTTGGACTTTTTTAGTATTTGAGAATATCTTTGCAAGATTTGTATTACCGTCAATATTTAAATGCAATTTCCCATTTGTAAGCTTAGAGATTATATCAATTCCTTGTTGAAATAGATCATCCATTCCATATAACGCAAAATCATTATCTATTGTTAATGGAGCAGAATCAAAAGATGATATAAAAATAGCTTTAGGAATATCATCAGGATTGGCAATAATATCATATGGTTTTTGTCTAATAAAAGGCCAAACTCCACCTTCTAACATGAAATCAATAATACTGTCTCTAGATAAATTATTAGATGGAATATCAAATTTTTTATAATTTATTTTTAAATCGTTATCAATAACTACTTCCAAAATTTTTCTTTTAGGCCCTCTTTTTATATTAACTACTTGACCACTTACTGGAGAACAGAACTTTATTCTTTCATTATATTTATCGAAAAATAAAACAGATCCAGCCTTAACTTTTTCTCCTTCTTTTACAACCATTTTAGGAGTTAATGAATGAAAATCAGTAGGTTTTACAACATATTTTTTTACAGGCTTGACAGATGAGTAAACTTTTTCTGCTTCACCAAAAATTTTAATATCCAGACCTTTTTTTATTCTAATTTGCTTAGACATTTTTTTTAATTAGATTTTTCGTTTGCAAAATTATAAATTTGCAATTACATTTATAACTTTTTTTAATGTATAATTAACTATAAAATATTATTTAGAATGATTCTAATTAAAGAAATTAAAAATAAAATAAAGTTCATCAAATTTTTAATATTATTCTTTTTCTTATGTACTTTTTTTTCTTGTTTTAATTTAACTAAAAATTTAAATAATGATGTTGGAAAAATTAAAAACAAAAATGATTCATTAATAAAGAAAAATAGTTTCGTTCTATCAAAAAAAGATACTAAAACTACTTATAAAAACAGAGTTTTTTATAATAATATTAAAACACTTATTTGTCATAAAAAAGAAGATGAAATGTCTATTCCGATTATTAATTTAAAAACAAATAATAAATTAATAATAAGTTTTGATGACTTGGATGGAGACATAAAAGACTATTACTACAGCATTATTCATTGTGATTTTAATTGGTATAAATCTGATTTAAGAAAATCTGAATATATTTCTGGTTTTTTTAAAAATCCAATAATAAACTTTGAATCCTCATTTAACACTTTAAAAAACTACACTCAATATAGCTTTGAGTTTCCATGTTTAGAAATGAAACCTCTGATTTCAGGAAATTATATTTTTGAAATCTATGAAAATGAAAAAATAGTTGCGCATAAAAGATTTATGGTTTTAGACACAAAAATTAGTATAAAAGCGAATGCAAAAAAAGCCGCACTAGCAGAATTCAGAAACACTAAACATGAAATTGATTTTAAAATTATTCATCCTGGATTAAAAATTGATAATCCATTCTCTCAAGTTAAAGTGTCAATAAAACAAAACAATTCTGAAATAGACGAAATTAATAATTTGCAACCATTGTTTGTTAAAAAAGATATTTTAGATTATAACTATGATGATGGAAGTAATACATTTTGGGGAGGTAATGAATTTAGAAATTTTGATATTAGAAGTTTGAGATTTTTTTCTGAAAAAATTAGAGACATTACAATGGACAGTAATAATTATAATGTTTTTTTATTTAATGATAAAAAAAGAGCATTTAATTATTATTCCATTTTACCAGATTTAAATGGAAATTATTTTATTTCAACTCAAGAATCTGTAGAACCAAAAATTGAATCTGAATACCCTTTTGTATTCTTTTCATTACCAATTAAAAAAATCCAATTTGGTGACATTTATATTACTGGAAAGTTTAGCGATTGGCAAATAAAAGAAGAAAATAGAATGGTTTATAACAAGATTAAAAAAAAATATGAAAAAAAAATTCAATTAAAGCAAGGTTACTATAATTATAGTTATGCAGTTTATGATAGCTTAACAAATTTTGTTGATATTCAACATATTGAAGGATCACATTATCAAACAAAAAACGATTATTTTATTTATGTTTATTATAAACAAATAAATGACAGTTATGATCAGTTAATTGGATTTCTTAAAATATCATCAAAAGAGTTATTTTAAATTTAAAAAACTTATATAAATTTGTAAAAAAAAAAAAAAAAATGTCGAAAGGATTCTATAATGTACCTAAAGCTAAAAATGAAGTAGTTAAATCATACAAAAAAAATAGTAGTGAACTAAATGAGTTAATAAAAGAATATAAAAATCTTTATAAACAAAACATTGATATACCTATGTATATCGGACAAGAAAAAGTTTATACTAAAGATAAAAGAAGTATAACACTACCTCATAACCATAAACATTCAATAGGAACTTCAAATTATGGTGGTGAAATTGAAGTTAAAAATGCTATTAAAGCAGCAATGGAATCTAGAAAAAAATGGTCCGCTATGAAATGGGAAAATAGAGCTTCTATCTTTTTAAAAGCTGCCGACCTTCTTGCTGGCCCATACAGAGCCAAAATGAATGCAGCAACCATGCTATGTCAAAGCAAAAATGTTTATCAAGCAGAAATTGATGCAGCATGTGAATTAATAGACTTTTTTAGATTTAATGTACAATATATGAGTCAAATCTACAAAGAACAACCAGAATCTCTTCCTGGTATTTGGAATAGACTTGAACATCGTCCATTAGAAGGATTTATTTTCGCAATTACTCCTTTTAATTTTACATCGATTTGCGCAAATCTATGTGCGGCTCCAGCAATGTTAGGGAATGTTGTTATATGGAAACCTGCTGAAACTCAAATATACTCTGCAAATGTAATTATGGAACTTTTTGAGGAAGCAGGACTACCAAAAGGAGTAATAAATATGGTGACTGTAAGTGGTGAAAAAATATCAAAAGTTATTTTTAATGACAAAAATTTTTCAGGATTACATTTTACTGGATCAACTAATGTCTTTCGTAAATTATGGAAAACTATTGGAGAAAACATTTCAAATTATAAAACATACCCTAGAATAGTTGGAGAAACAGGAGGAAAAGATTTTATTATAGCACATGAAACTGCAGATGCTTATGAAGTAGCTACAGCAATTTCAAGAGGTGCATTTGAATATCAAGGTCAGAAATGTTCTGCAGCATCAAGAGCATACATCCCTTCAAACATATGGCCTGAAGTTAAAACAAAACTAAAATCTGATTTAAAAGAATTTCGAATTGGAAGTCCAGAAAATCCCCAAAATTTTATTAATGCAGTTATTTCTGAAAAGGCATATGACAAAATTGTAGATTATATTACATATGCCAAAAATTCTAACGATGCTAAAATTATTGCTGGTGGTAACTTTAATAAAAAAACTGGATATTTTATTGAGCCAACCATAATTGAAACTAGCAATCCTAATTTTAAAACCATGGTTGAAGAAATTTTTGGTCCAGTAATAACAATATTTATATATGAACCAAAAGAGTGGATAAAAACACTGACTTTAGTTAACAATACCTCAGAATACTCTCTTACTGGAGCTGTATTCGCTAGAGATAGATACGCAATTGAGTATGCAACAAAATATTTAGAAAATTCAGCTGGAAACTTTTATATAAATGATAAGCCAACTGGAGCTGTTGTGGGACAACAACCATTTGGAGGTTCAAGAGGATCTGGGACAAATGATAAGGCAGGTTCAATCTTAAACCTGTTAAGATGGGTTTCTCCAAGAACTATTAAAGAAACATTCGTTCCTCCAAAAGATTATAAATACTCGTTTCTACAAGAGTAGGTATTAATTGAAATATTTAAGCCATTGGCGTTGGTCCTCCAAAATTCAGAGGGATAGAGTTTGATGGACCTATATCATTTATTTCTCCATGTTGCTCTTCAAACTTTGAAATATTTTCTACCAATGCCTTCATAAATCTTTTAGCATGTTGAGGTGTAAGAATAATTCTAGATTTTACCTTTGCTTTTTTAATACCAGGC
>MDSV01022957.1_pt1 | contig 87989 bp, 72 predicted proteins | sample 810851 | NCBI WGS metagenome assembly MDSV01 (sample SAMN05326640, study PRJNA326480) | marine metagenome | isolation source: seawater | place: Atlantic Ocean: North East | collected 2012
AGAAATAAAAAATAATTATTCTGGAGGTGTAGATGTTTATCAAAAAAATGAATATGGATTTCAAGAAAAAACAGGAGAAATGAATAGAAATTATTCTGGAGGTATAGATATTAGTAAAAAAAATGAATATGGGTTTCAAGAGAAAACAGGAGAATTAAAAACTAACTATTCTGGAAATACAGATATTTATGAAAAAAATGAAAATGGTTTTATGGAAAAAGTTGGAGAGTATAGAAAAAATTCATACGGTGGATATGATATTTATAGGAAAAACTCCAATGGTTTTTTGGAAAAGACTGGCAGTGTTAAGGAGAGTCCATAAGATACTTTTTATAAATTCTTTCATCAAAAAATCTACTTAAATATTATTGAGTTTTGTTTATTTGAAAATGGTGATACTGTGATCCTTTCGGGATTTATTTCATCTCCTTAAAATCTGTTACAATAGCGATTTTGTCAGAATTTTTATTCTCTTGAGAGAATAGTGTAAACCCCGTGAGTTTATTATTTTTGAGAATAGCAAAAATTAAAATATATTAAGGATGAATTACAGATGGTATTTTTTTTCGATAATCGGTTTATTATTAATTGGGTTAGGTCTTTGTGTTTTTGGAGAGGCATTAATCCAAAAAATTAATCGAGAAAGCTATTTTATGTTAGGAACTTTGTCATTAGTTATTTTCAATACTGGAATTTGTTTTGTTGGAGAAGCCATTTTTATTAGAAGGCAAAAAACCTGACCTAATTAAAGGGCATCTCTCGCCAAAACAGGTCCTTAAGAAAAAATTTATAAGTGTGCCATGATACTCTTGGAATTGCATTGGCAAAATTTCAAATTATAAATATGTACTGATGCAAGAAGTAACGCAGCTAAATATTTATAATAATCTGACAGAAATAATTGTGTGTTTTGCTCAATACATATAAAAGTAAATAAAGCCCCCCAGCAAACCCATAATGCAGGTTTTATCCAGTATTTTGATGTAGTTTTAGTTGATTGATAAACTGCGAAGAAGGAAATTATTAAAAAACCGTAATCAATCCAAAGCCACCATGTTGGTGCACCATTACAACAATCTCGAGCACAAGTGGAAGCTAAAAAAATAAAAGGAGTTACAAGGCAGTGAATAGTACATAACGCACTAGCCAATGCTCCTATTAAATCTGAATTAATTTTTAATTTAATTTCCATCAATCTTTTATATAAATTTATTTTTTTAATTTATAACAGAGTTGTATTATTTAAATCTTATTAAATACAACATTCTATTATTTTTAAACCACTGAAATAATCTTTAAATCTAAATAACTTTTTCGTTAATGCAACAATGTTGCGTTAATAATTTTAATTCGTAACTGATCTATTTGATTGTAGAAAAGATTAAGAGATGAAGTAAACGATATTTAAATTTAAAACCTATGCCGGTGAAGTGTATGGTAAGATATTTACCAAAGAAACATTTTAATTTAAAATCTTATAACTTTTTTGAAGGCTTTCTAAATGTTTTTTTTCTATTGTAAGAAGCGTCTATATTAGGTTCTGCATCTATAGCTTTTCGTTTTTTGGTCTCTTTTTTTACTTTGGAAGAGTAGTCCGTTTTTTCAGCATTTTTTTCTTTCTTCTTCTTTTTTTTCTTTTTCTTTTTCTTAGAATTCAACAATCCAGTTTCATTATAGCTTGTTTTTTCATGAGGTTCCGCTTTTGAAGACTTAATCTTTTTATTTTGTGAAAATAATGATGTGCTTAAAAAAGAAAGAATAATAATAAAAATATAGTTTTTCATTTTAGATATTTTTCTAAAATTACATTTTTATTAATCAAAAAAAAAGATTTACTTACTTCAATCGTTCTTTGATTAATTTTAAATGCTTTTGTTTTAGCTTAGTTCTATTGTTTTGAGAAAAATGAGTGAAATAGCTATGTGTTTCAAAAAAAGCAACCTGCAACTTATCCCATTGACTTTTATTATTTAGATATTTGTACTCTTTTAATTCTTTAAAGAAAGAGTCTGAAATTTCAAAGAAATCTGCTCTTCCTAAATAGTCAAGATCTGCATCACAGATGATTTTTTCCAATTTATTTGTAGGATTTTGAGGAACTTTTGTGGCTAAAATTAATTTTGAAATTTTCCTTATTTGAGTTTTAGAAAAATTAAATTTAGGTAAGGTTTGCTCAGCATATTTTACCCCTAAATTTTCATTATTTTTATACTGATCAATATACCCCATATCATGAAATAAAACTGCGGTTTTTAACAGAAAATATTCATCGGGTTTAACCTTTTCATAAAAACAAATTTCATCTAACGATTGGAAAACATCTTGCGTGTGATGAACTCCATGATAATATAATTTAGGAGGCAAGTTGTTTTTTAAAAAATTAATAACAAAACTATTTAAACCAAAAAAATCAAACTTTGATTGAGAATAAAAATTTAAAATTTCCTTAAACCAAGAGTTGCTTGAATCTATTTTTTCTAGCTTATAGGGTGTCTTTAAAAAGTTTACAAAAAACATATTGATATCTCCTGTATTCTTAGTAGGTATTTCTCCTCTGTTAGTAGTGTTAAAAAATAAATTTATTTGATTATATGTGGATTCCGAAATATTTACTTTTCCAGGTTGGCAATTGGTTTGCATTCTCTCGGCAATATTGACTGTATTTCCAAATATATCGTAGGCTATTCTCTTAGTCCCTAAAACACCTGTGATAACATCTCCATTATGAATACCAATTCTAACTGACCAAAAGTCTTTATTTTGGTTTATTGCTTGATTTTTTAAGTTTGTCATTAAGTTTTGTACTTCTAAAGCGGCCAGGACACATTTAACAGCATTTATTTTAGAGACCTCTTCCAACCCTCCAGCAACTAAGTAAGCATCACCAATTGTTTTTATTTTTTCTAGATCGTACTTTTCAATAATACCATCAAACTCTGTAAATAATTCATTGAGCTTGCTAACTAAATACTTAGGTTCTGTAACTTCTGCAATTTTACTAAACCCAACAATATCTATAAACATTACTGAAGCGTTTTTATGAGTTTTTATTGTGACGGAATCTTTTTGCTTTAGTTCTTTAACCACATAATCGGGTAATACATTTAAGAGTAATTGATCGGATTTTTCTTTTTGAATTTGAATAAGTTGGTTCTGATCCTCAATTTCTTGTTTTTGTTTTGAAATTAGTTTTGTCCTTTTATCTACTAAAAATGAAAGCTTTCTTTGATTAGATTTAATTTGCTGAACTCTAAAAATATATACTAAAACTAAAAAAACTAATGTGCCTATTAGTAAAAATAAATAGAACTCTATAGAAAGGGAGGAATCAAATAAGTGTAAAAATATTTTTTTATTAAAAATAGATGCTAGAGTTAGCATATTTAGTCTATTTCGACTCCAAAAATAACAATATCATCAACTTGTTCATAGGAGCCCATCCATTCGAATAATCTGTCTTCTAATTTTCTTTTTTGATCTTCCATAGACTCTTTCATAGTATCTACTAGTAGTTCTTTAAACTTTTTATACATGAATTTTTTTCCTCTCTCCCCTCCAAATTGATCTGGATAACCATCAGAAAACGCATAAATTTTATCTCCTTTTTTTAAATCCAGTTCAAATGTCTCATAATTATGTTCTCCTTCTGAAAAGGATCCTATAGCAAATTTATTCGTCTTGAAGACTTCTAACTCTCCATCTCTAATTAGATAAAGTGGATTATTAGCGCCCGCAAATTTCAATTTCATTTTTTTGAAATTTAATGAACAAAGCGTAATATCCATACCGTCTCTTATGGAATCATCAATACTTTTGTTTAGAGAGTTATTAGCATATTTATTCAAATCATCTAACATTAAACCAGGTAAAGGTGTTTTATTTGAACTAAATGCACTATCTAACCCATTGGCGCCAACTAAGCTCATAAAAGCTCCTGGGACTCCATGGCCTGTACAATCTACTGCAGCAAACATGTACTCATCTTTTTGTTGCCCAATCCAATAAAAGTCACCAGAAACTATATCCTTAGGTTTGAAGAATACAAAAGAAGAAGGAAAAAGTTTTTTAATGAACTTTTCTGGTGGTAATATCGAATCTTGCAATCTTTTTGCATATCTAATACTCGCAGTAACATCTGTATACAGCTCCTCTATTTCTGCTTTTTGCTTAACTACTTCCTCCGTTCTTGCTTGAACTTTTTCTTCTAAAATTCTTTCAGTTTCTGCCAATTCGTCCTTCATTTTTAGTAACGCATGCCCTAGAACATCATCATCACTTAGTGGTTGATATTGATAGTCAAAATTACTTTGCCCTATCTCATGTGCAAAATCTGTAGTTTCTTTAAGCCCTGTAACCAAACTGTTCATGGCTTGAGACATTTCTCCTATTTCATCATTGGAAGGCTTTAGTTGACTTTTTGGGAAAATTCCCTTACCTAATCCTAAAAGAATAGTTTTTAATCTTTGAACTGGTTTAGTAATACTAATGGTAGTAAAAATTGCGATAGAAATGGTCCCTATTACTATAACAATGGATATAAGTAAAATATTATTAATTAAACTTGAGAAACGATTATTTGTCTCTATTTGTTGTTCATCTGCAATCTGAGTTCTTTTTTGAGCTAACTTATTTATAGAATTTAAAATACTTTCATAATTTAAATTTATTTCTTCAAAATTTGTTTGAGCTTCCATTACAAAAAAAGCATCTTGGTAGCTATTAATATCTACTAAAACATTTCTAACTTGAAAATTATACCCATCAATTAATGAAGAAACTTTAGAAGATATTGAATTGAATTCCTCTACTCCACCAGATTCTTGCTTCCACTTAAAAGATAATTTTTCAATGGTATCTAAATCATTTTGAATTGTTTGATCCAACAGTACTTCCGCATCTAGTTTAAACTGTTCGTCAGGCCTTGATTCGTCAATAACCCATTGCTGCATGTAGGTGTGAGTTTTTGATAAATCATCTTTAAGTTGATTAATTACAAATAAGGAAGGCTGGTCAATATTTAAGAACTTATCGTTGGATTTAATAGCTTCATTAACAACTGAAAAAGTATAAAAAAAGACTATTAATAAAAGTATTACAACTACACTAAATCCTCCACCAATTTTTTTACCTACAGTAAATCTCAAAATTAATTTTTAATCGTCTTTAGAACCCTTAGATTCAAGGTCTTTAAGAATATTCATGTATTCAACATGCTTTTCCATGTCGTTCAAACTGTAATAAACTGCAGCAATTCCTTGGACTATTGAAGTTTCTTCTGGCTTCATTTTGTAAACTGTTTGCAAAAACGGTAAAGATTTAGAAAAATATTGCACTGCTTGTTCTTGCATTAATATTACCATTTCTAAATCCGCGTCAATATCTAATTCTTCCAAAATTATATCCACTCCTAAATTGTGATATAAAATTCCTAAATCATAGTTAGGGGTGTATTGATTAGAATTCAGTGCGAGTGATTTATTGAAATAGTTTATACAAGAATCTAAAAAGTTTTTAGAATTTGTTTTATCATTTTCATATCGCATTTTATACATTCTGCCCATTCCATTAAAAAAGTCTACTGAAATAGTAGAAAAATCATAATCTGGTTCAGCAATACTTTTTAATTTTTTAAAGCTATTATAATATTTAAGGGCAGTGCTTTGGTTTTTAAAGTCACTTTTTTGTAAAATCATCAAAGCGTCATTAATGTAGGATATAGAAAAAGAATTAATAGCTTTAAGGTTCAGAGCAGTAAATTGTTTTTTGTTATCATTATTAATAGATTTAATAAAATAATCACAAGCTCTTAATCTTGCCTTTGAACTGGCAGATTGGCCATCAATTTCTTTGTAAATATTGTAATTGATAAATCCACATAAGTGTAAAAAATAGGGATCCTCTGCTTTATCTGGGCATTGGGCTAACGCAGTATCTATGTAATTTAAAGCATCAATATAGTTTTTTGTCTTATACTTTTGAATTAATAACATTTGCTCAGGACAATAGGACGTTGACTGAGAAAAGTAGATAGAAGTATACACTACAAAAACAAATAACGATATGCCTTTAAAAAAGAATTTCATATTGTTTGATAAGCTAATTTAGTTAAAGTTTGCCCAATAGTAAAATCTTTTTTTTCTGCCTTAGATTTATTAATCTGAAATTTTAAGCGGTTTTGCACATAAACAAAATTAATCATTGACCCTGTTGATGCTAAATTTTCTCCTTCTGTGACAAGTAAGGTTTTATCGTTTAAAGTCTTTTGAACTTTAGGAATAACCGCTTGCTGTTCTTTGGAAATAAATAAAAGATGACAATCATTGATTTCAGAAGAAGATTTGAAAAAGGTAAACTTGATTTTTTGTTGTCCTAAAGATTTATCTTTAAAAGATGTATTCAAAAAATTAAATAGTTCTTCACTTCCATATATTCCTATTGTAAAATCGCCTGTAGTATATGCTTTTGGCCAATATACGTTCTTGGCAAATTGGTATATGTACATGCTTTTCATTTTAGTTTTAAGCGCTTTAGCGGCGGCGCTTGGGTCTTGTTGTGCAGAGTAAGTAACAGAAAACATTAAAATTATTAATGTTACCGAAAATAATATGTTCTTTTTGATTTGCACTATATAAAGGTAACACAAAAATAATAACAAATTTTATAATTTTCATACTTGAACTATCCCATTTGACGCTTCATGTATTTTTTTCTGCTTTTTTTAGCTTTTTTTTTCACTAACTCTTTATTATATCTATTCATTATTGCAAGATTTCTTTGCTTTTTTGTGAAACTATCTTCTTCTATACCAGTTGGTTTAAACTTATTTTTTCCCGATATTTTAAAGGGATCATTGTCAATTCCTATAATGCCGTTTTGACTTTTTAAATTAGAAAAAGAATCTTTTTGTTTTTTAAAAAAAGCCTTAGAGGCTAATAATCCTCTGTGATTATTTTTCTTTATATAAGTTTTTTTTCTTTTTTCAGAAAATGGGTCTCTGTATTGGGAGTATAAGTTATTTGCAGAAAAAAAGAAAAAGAAAATGAGTACTGATATGTAAAAAATATGCCTATTCATAAAGAAGGTTACACCTCTTTCTCTTGCGGAGACTCTAAACTAAGATCTCTATCAAAAAGATACAACCCACCTTTGTCATTTCCGATCATGTTAAGTCGGTCTAAAATCGTTCTGGCTAAAGCCTCTTCCTCTAATTGCTCAGCTACATACCATTGCATAAAATTGTGAGTGGTAAAATCTTTTTCTTCTAAACAAAGTCCCACAATATTGTTAATACTTTCCGTTACATTTAATTCGTGCTCTAGCAATGACTCAAATACATGGGATAATGACTCAAAAGTTTTAGGCGGTTGTATTAAGGCTGGTATTAAGGCATTTCCACCTCGCTCATTAATGAACTTTACTAATTTCAGCATATGTAATCTTTCTTCATCACTGTGCTGATATAAAAAAGTAGATGACCCGCTAAGACCTTTTGTCTCAGTCCAAGAAGCCATAGATAAATAAAACTGAGAAGAGGAGGCTTCCAATTCAATTTGTTTATTTAATGCTTTTTCAATAACGTCTTTTAACATGGTTTTTTTTTCAAATGTAAGTCTTTTAAATTAGCTTAATAATAAATTGAATAGCATTAAACGTAATTTATATAAATTATAAATACGTAAATTACTTTCATTATGTTTCAATAAAGATTTTATATTCTATTAAATTTCAACCAAGAAATTTATAAATTCGGAAAATATGATTTACAATCAACTATTAGTAAAACTTTATGTTGGGATATTTATTTTCCTTTTTTCTGTATCAACTATTTTTTCTCAAACTACTATAAAGGGAAAAATAGTTGATTCTGAAACTAATGAAGATCTTATAGGAGCAACCGTTAAAATAGTTAATTCTTCATTTGGTGCTGTAACTGACTTTAATGGTGAATTTATCTTAAAGACTAAACTTAATCTCCCCTTTTCAATTGAAATTTCATATATCGGTTACGAACTTCAATTAATAGATTTAAAGGAAAATAAATTTTTCCAAATCGCTTTACAAAGTAAAGATTTACAGCTTAAAGCTGTAGAAGTAGTAGGAGGAATCAGTAAAAAACTTAAAGAATCTCCTTTAAGTGTTGAGTCTATGGATATTAATGATATCAAGCAAACTTCTGCAACGAATTTTTATGAAGGTCTCAGTCATATGAAGGGGGTGGATATGGCTTCTGCAAGTCTTGGTTTTAGAGTGATAAATACTAGAGGATTCAACAGCACTTCGCCTGTAAGATCTCTTCAAATTATAGATGGTGTAGACAATGCCTCTCCAGGATTAAACTTTGCATTAGGAAATTTTTTAGGGTCTTCAGAATTAGATTTAATGAAAGTTGAAATTGTTTCAGGTGCAAGTTCAGCATTCTTTGGTCCTAATGCATTTAACGGAGTTATTAGCATGAATACTAAAAGTCCTTTTTTATTTGATGGTCTTTCTGCTAGTGTGAAAATGGGGGAAAGATTTATGAATGAATATGCTGTTAGATATGCTAAGAAGTTTAAAGACGAAAATGGTAATAATAAATATGCTTACAAATTCAATGTTTTTTATATGAATGCCAATGATTGGGAAGCAACAAATGCCAATAGTGTTGCTGATTTGGATACTGATGAAGGAAACCCTGGAAGCTATGATGCGGTTAATAGATATGGAGATGAAAATTTAAGCCCCATATTAAATAATGGTATTTATGGTCTAAATGGAGTTCCAGATCCTAAATTAATTTCAGATTATCCAGGATTAGGTAGATATCATAGAACCGGCTACTGGGAAAGAGATGTAGTGGATTATGATACCGAAAATTTTAAGGCTAATGCTGCTTTTCATTATTTATTTAAAAATGAAATTGAACTTATTGCTTCTAGTAACTTTGCAAATGGGACTACTGTTTATCAGGGTGATAATAGGTTTAGTTTAAAGAATATAAAGTTCTTTCAAAATAAAATTGAAATTAAAAAAGAAAATAATTTCTTTTTAAGAGCCTATGCAACTCATGAAGATGCAGGAGATAGTTATGATGCTGTTCTTACGGCTTTTCAATTGCAAAATACTGCAACAAGCGATGAAGATTGGGATTATTTATATAAAGATTATTGGCGAGATAACATAACTGATAAAATTAGAAACTTAGACCCAAGTATTAATTGGACTCCTTGGTATGACCCTGTTACTCAAACTGGATACCCTGCTGATACTGCATCAATCAATCAACTTCTATCACAACCTCAATATATGGATTCACTTTTTATTTGGCACCAGCAGACTGCAGAATATGCAAATACTGGATACGTACCACATGGATCTGAAAGCTATTATGAAGTGGGTAGTAATAGATTTGATTCTTTAGTAAATATAATTACGTCAACTGCATCTGTTCTAAATGGGGGATCAAAAATTGTAGACCAATCGGCACTTTATCACCTTCACGGAGAAAAGAATTGGGATACTTATCTTGGTAAAATAACATTAGGAGGGAATGGGAGAATTTACACACCTAAATCAGGGGGATCTCTATTTAGTGATACTGGAACTAACGTAATTATAAATAAAGAGTATGGAGTATACATGGGAATTGAAAAAAAACTTTTATTCGATCAGTTAATTTTAAAATCTTCTATAAGAGTTGATAAAAATCAAAACTTTGATTTTTTACCGACTCCTGCAATTTCACTTATTTACAATTTAGATGATAATAACACTGTTAGAGCTACTTTCACTTCAGCCATTAGAAATCCAACTTTACTCAATCAATATATGTATTATAATGTAGGTAGAGCGAAATTAGTAGGCAATATAAATGGATATGATTCTCTAGTCACTATCGAATCTCTCAGAACCTATACGTACAGCGAGTTTGAAGAAGATTCTTTAGAATATTTCAGTGTTAATCCTATAAGTCCTGAGAAAGTAAAGTGCTTAGATATTGGATACAGAGGTGTCATAAATAGAAAAATTTACGTAGATGCAGGTTACTATTTTAACTGGTATACCAACTTTATTGGTTTTGTAACGGGTGCCGATATTTTTTTAGACCCTTTTATTGGAAACCCGTATATTCTTGACGTATATAGAATTGCCACCAATTCAACTGAAAAAATAACCACTCAGGGGTTTTCAATTGGGTTAAATTATTATGTAGATAATCAATTTACCTTTAATGCTAATTATAGTTGGAATAAATTAAATCAGCTAAGTGATGACCCTATTATTCCCGCATTTAATACACCAGAAAATAAATTTAATATTGGTTTAAATGGAAAAGAATTGGATGTCGGTTTTATGAATATTGGAAAAATCAGTTTTAATACTAATTACAAATGGGTGCAAGGATTTGTTTTTGAAGGATCTCCTCAGTTTACAGGAAAAATTCCAACTTATGGGTTATTAGATTTACAAATAACTAAAGAAATTCCAAAAATGGATTTATCAATTAAAATGGGTGCATCTAATATTCTAAATAATGAAGTAATTCAGGTTTACGGGGGCCCTTATATTGGGCGTATGGCATATGTGTCTTTGTCATTTGATTTCGAAGACTAAACACTCAATATTATTTATTTCCTAAAAATTACATTATATTTATGTTAATTTTACAAAAAAACAATTATTAACTAACTTTATTATATGAAAAAAATTACTCTTAATTTTCTATTTATTTTTACGCTGTTATTTGCTACAAATACAATAGCTCAAACAAGATATCTAGATCCAGTATTCCCGTCTGTGGATACTACAAACAATATCGTTTATGGTGTAAATTATACTGTAATGGTACCTGGTTATGTACTTCCTACAGGTGCAGTAATTCCCGGAGTTGGTGCAATTCCGTCACTAAATTTTCAATTTTTTGAACCTACTGGAGATACTGAACCAGAAAGACCTCTTATTCTTTATTTACATACTGGAACATTTGCTCCAATTATAAGAAACGGTAATCCAACTGGATCTAAAGATTATGATTTTGCCACTCAAGTATTCTGTAATCAATATGCCGCAAGAGGATATGCAGTTGCCAACTTAGAATATAGACTTGGATGGAATCCTTATTTACCCACAGAGCCAGAAAGAGCCGCTAGTTTAATGAAGGCTGCTTATAGAGGAATTCAGGATGTTAAATCTGCTATCAGATTTTTTAGAATGACTTATGAAAATGGCAATCCTTATAAAATTGATACTTCTAGAATAATTATCTGCGGACAAGGTACAGGTGGCTGGATAGCTACTTGTCTAAACTCTGTTGATAAAGTTTCTGAATTACAATTACCCAAGTTTTTAGATGGTAATGGTATTCCGTTAATTGATACTGCAGTATTAGGAGATTGGGACGGATTTGGAGGTGTAGACACCTTAAATATTCCTAACCATCCAGGTTACTCTAGCGAACACGATATGGTTCTCAATATGGGGGGTGCTATTGGAGACATTAGTTGGTTGGAAGCTGGTGATAAACCAATAGCTGCAGTTCATGGCAATCTAGATGCTGTAGCAGTTTATTCTACTGGAAACTTATCTGTATCTGGTGTGAATGTTGTTAGTGCTATTAGTGGCTCTCATGATGTGGTTAAAAAAGCAAATATGCTCGGAAATAATAATTCTATTCCAAATCTTTATGATCCTTACACACTGGCAGCTAAACATGCATCAGCAGGTTTAGTTGGTAGTATGGATTTTGGAGGAACAACTATTAACGAAACACCTGATAATTTATTCCCATTTAACACAGGTAATCCTGGTGAAGGATCTCCTTGGGATTTCTGGGATTCAACAACAGTAGTTTATCTTGCAACTGCCCAAGGATTACCAGATTCCGTTGGAACGCAAGCACACTTAAGTGGACTACAAACAAATCCTAATATGAGTTTGACCAAATCTTATGCTTACATAGATTCTACTATCAACTTTTTCTGTCCTAGAATCGTTAATGCTTTAATGCTACCAGGAAATACTGTTGGGGTGATAAATGATAATGACGACTTTAGTGTAACTATTTATCCAAATCCTGCTAAAGACTTTATTTCGTTCAATTCATCTACAAATATCAATACTATCACAGTATATGATATGAATGGTAGAGCGGTTAGAAACTATAATCCAAATAGATTTACTTTTACTATTAACATTAATGATTTACCTAATGGTGTTTACTACGCTGAAATTTCTAACACAAATGGAATTAAAAGTGAGAAATTTATTATAGAATAAAAATTCTTTAATCTATTCTACAAAGCCCCATATTTGGGGCTTTTTTTTTAACCTATATTATGATTTTTAGATAACTATGTATATATAATTAATATATATTTGTCGTCTTAAATTATAATCCTATAATTAATATGGAATTAGCTATACAGATTACTCAATTTATAATGAGTTTATCCTTACTTATTATTTTACATGAATTAGGTCATTTTATACCAGCAAAATTATTTAAGACAAAAGTGGAAAAATTCTATTTGTTTTTTGATTGGCCTTTTTCTTTATTAAAAAAGAAATTTGGAGAAACTGAATATGGAATAGGATTACTTCCTTTAGGAGGATATGTGAAAATTGCTGGAATGATTGATGAAAGTATGGATAAAGAGCAACTTAAAGAAGATCCTAAAGAATGGGAGTTTAGATCAAAACCAACATGGCAAAGACTTATAATCATGATAGGCGGTGTAACCGTTAATTTAATTTTAGGATTTCTTATTTATAGTATGATTCTATTCGTTTGGGGAGATGGTTATTTTTCAAATGATAAAATAAAATATGGGGCTCACTTAAATAGTCCAGTTTATGAAGAATATGGTTTTAAAGAAGGAGATTTAATTGTTGAAGTAGGAGATCAAAAAGTAGTAGAATTTGGTAGTGCTGAAAAAATGATACTGATTGATGGTGATAGAAATATTAAAATAAAAAGAGAAAATGAAATAATTCCTTTAACTCTTTCTGATAATATTATCACTGAATTATTAAAAAATAAAGGGAAGGGTATTTTTAGTGAGTTTAGGACAACTAACGTAGTAGATTCCATTATTCCGGGTTCAAATGCAGAAATTGCAGGACTTCTTTCGGGTGATAGTATAGTTGAAATAAATGGTGTAAACACCCCTTTTTATAAGGACTTTAGAGCTGAAATTCAAAAATATAAATCTGAAGAAATTGAGATTTCTTTCTATAGAGATAATAGTTACAAGACACTTAAAGTTAAAATAAATCAGAATTCTGAAATCGGGTATTTCAGGAATTCAGTTTTTGATAAAAGTATTTTAAAATTTAAAAAATATTCTATTCCAGAAGCTATTCCTGCTGGAGTCGATAAAGGATTTGAAACATTAACTACTTACGTAAAATCATTATCCTTAATTTTTAATAAAGAAGGGGCTAAACAAATCGGTGGTTTTGCTTCAATCGGAAAGCTATTTGATACTGAATGGAACTGGATACAATTTTGGACTATGACAGCACTGTTATCAATAATATTGGCTTTTATGAATATACTTCCTATTCCTGCATTAGATGGCGGACATGTGCTATTTTTAATCTATGAAATAATTTCTGGGAAACCACCTAGTGATCAATTTTTAACTAGAGCCCAAGTGGTTGGAATGACCATTTTATTTTCACTATTAATCTATGCCAATGGTATGGATGTTTTTAGATGGATAACCGAATAAAAATTACTTTTTAACATTTTCTTGCGAATAATCTTCATTCAGCTTTAGTAAAGTCCTTCACATATAGGTCTACTTTTACATTGACTTATGATTAAAAAAATATTTTTTTTAATTCTCATTCTAATTGTAAATAACATTGTTAAAGGACAAGGTATTCCGTCATTTGATGAGTTTGAAGTCTATACACAAGATAAAGACAACAAGATTTTAATTATTCCATTTGAAAACAAAATGTATGCTTCTGCTATAGATAATGAACTTGCAGAATTCAATAGCCTTAAGTATAACGAGATAAAAGAAGAAATTAAAAAGGGAATTTCGTCTCAAATACTTCTTGCCATTGACAATAAAACTCCTGCTATTTCAATGGTTCACCATAAAGATTCCACTTCTGAAGTTTTAAATTATATATATAATAGCAGAGGATTAAAATATGACAAGGTAAAAACAAAAGACACTGTTGACCTAGAGGTTAAAAAAACAGAATTAATTAAAGATAAACTTCACAAATTTGTTCATCAAACCAAAGAACACCATGAGAAGGCAAGGTATGAAAGGGCAATGATAAAAAATGGGGAAATCCATTCTACTAATCATACTGCTGAAAGATTCATGAATGTAATTATTCAAAATCCTAATTTACTAAAGGAGTTAAATAATAAGTACAAAACTAATTACTATATTTTTATTAATGAATTTCATATTGGAAGATCTTATTCAAGTAAGGAAAATATATATTTAAAAAATAGACAACTTAGTACTCATTACACAGTTTTCAATCAAAGTGGAAGAGAAGTTGATGCAGGAGTAATTAAAGTTGAGATGCCAAGTGACATCTTAGAAATGAAAAAAATTGAAAGAGAATATCTTTCTGAAATTGCTTTAGAATTATGTGATTTTATGCCCAATGCGAATGTGGAAAAGAGTACTTTAATTAAGGAAAGAGAGGATGATAAAAATTCTAAAAAGCAAAGAAAAGAGATTCACGGCATACTAGAATAACAATTAATTATTTAATCTCGTAAACTTTTTGACAACTGTTTGATTATCGATTTCAAAATAAACATTGTAGATCCCTGCAGACAAGTTGGGTAAATTAACCTCTACTCTTTCAGTCTCTACTAAAAAGGCTCTTTCATGAACTAATTCGCCTAATAGATTATAAATTTTGTAATTACCACTTGACTCTTTTGGAACAATTAAATTAAAAACACCGTGATTTGGATTTGGGTAAATGACAATTTCTAAAAGGGCTTGAATATTTCTGCAATCTTCTGAAATAATTTTTATTTCTTCTCTTTTAGATTCACATATAGCTTCACAAACACTCCAATTGAAGAAATAATAATATTGTTGTGTAGAAGAACTAATTGCAGAAATTACCGATTTATTGATAGACAACATTTCTGGAATGATGTAAGGAAAATTAGCTCCTGAATTAGCTCTAAATAAATTTACCGGAGAATTGGTTGATAAGCCTATTTTATAACTATTTCCAGGGTATAGGACCGCATTGAGTTCTAGGGTCTGAACTCCACTAGAGATATTGGAAAAAGTTTTTTCAAATACTATGTTATTGATACTATCTAAAATAATAATGGTTCTATCTTGAATTCCCATAGCCTTAACATCAACTGACTGAATTAGCAATTTTTGAAAAACATCAAAAAGTAAATAAGCATGATTAGTAGAATTTACTCCATTGGCAGGAAAATAAATAAGCCCTGTTTGAAAACAAGATGTATCAGATGATTCAGAAACAAAAAAAGAAGTATCTGTATATAAATTATCAGTTACTAACCTTGATCCGTATGCTATTGGTTGAAAATCGTTTTCATTTGCATACCAATTTAAAATTCCATTTTCATTACTTGATATAATAACTGAGTCCCCACTGCAGCTATTAATACTGTCAATGATAGGTCCGTCACTTAGAGCAATATTAAAAGCATTCTGAATGGTTTTTGAGTTAGTTCCAAAAGAATTGGTAACTGTAAGTGTAGTATTGTAGCTTCCCGATTGGTTAAAATATCTTGTTGCTGTTCTGGTTGTATCGTCTATTATACCATCACTTTCAAAGTCCCAAGCCCAAGAGTTGGGAATTCCTAAAGTCGCATCAAAAAACTGGATTTCGCCCGAGCAACTGTCTAGATTTCTAACAAAAAAATCTGCTGTTGGTGGAGACAAACAAAGTAATGCTTTATAGGCATTAATTCTTCCTGAGCCTAAAAGCCCAGCATAGGATGAATTTATGGCGTCTATATTGTCGCAAGAGTTTTTCATACAACTTATTAACTGATCGTTACTGGCATTAGGTGAAAAAGATTTCATTAGTCCCAAAAGTCCTGCTACCATGGGAGCAGACATGGAAGTACCAGATTTAGTATCGTATCCGTTATAGGGTATGGTACTTAAAATTGAACTTCCTGGTGCAGCTACATCTATTCTAGTGCCATAATTAGATGATCCAGCTTTGGTGTCTGAAGATGTGGTATTTGCTACGCAAATAACCCCGTTGTAACAAGCTGGATATCGAGGATTACTAGCTAAGTTAGCCCCATTGTTCCCAGATGATGCAACTATGATAGATCCAGCTCCTATTCCAGATTGAATTATATTATTATTTGTTTGTGAGTAATATCCGCTTCCCCAAGAACAACTTATGATATCCGCTCCAGACACTATAGAATAGTAGACACCATCCCATACTTGATTAATGGATCCATTGTTATCTGCTGTTTTTACAGCCATTAATGAAATACCAAAACCAACTGATGATATACCTATGTTGTTATCTGTATGTACTCCTGCAATTCCAGCACAATGAGTTCCGTGAGACCAAGCTGATGTATTGTTATGAGGGCTTGGGTCATTATCATTGGAATAGGTGTCCCAGCCATTAATGTCATCTATATATCCATTATTATCGTCATCAATTCCATTATTGGGAATTTCATTAGGATTTACCCAAATTATATTTTGCAAATCAGGATGATTAATTGCAATGGCATCATCAACAATGGATACCACAACGTTACTATTCCCAACTCCAAGGTCCCAAGCTAAATTTGCTTGTATTTTTTCTAAATGCCAACAATTGTTATAATTAGGATCGTTTGGTAAATATTCTTCAAAATCTTTGAACTTAGGTTCAGAGTAATCAATTTCTGAAAACCTACTGAAGCCTTTAATAATTTTTTTTAATTCATGATTGTTTTCGGTGAACTCAACTAGAAATGTAATATAAAGTTTTTCAAAATCTATTCTTTTTCCAAAAGGTTGCTTAATAGTTACTATGCCAATGGAATCTAAAAAATTCTTGAATGGAAAGATTGATGAGGGAATGTTATTAGGATTTTTCTCAATTATTTTCCAAGAACTTAATGTGAGAACATCATAGGATTTTAATTTAAAATATAGTTGATTTCTAAAAACAGAATCATTCGATTGAGAGAAAGAAGTAGATAAGACTAAACCTAAAAAAAAAGTAATGAAATATTTATAACTCCTTGTAACCTTCATATATTATTAATAAAACAATTCGCCAATTGGATTCCCCGTGCAAGCATTAGGAAATGCACTTTTTAAAAATATTGATAAAGTAGGTGCAATATCTGTAATTTTAATATTTCTATAAATTTGTTGAGGTTTTATATTATAGCCATAAAAAATTAAAGGTACATGAGAATCATAATTAAAATGGGTTCCATGAGTAGTCCCAGTCTTTGAAGACCACTCTATATAGCCTGGTTTTAAGGTTACAAATATATCTCCTGATCTTGAAGGATAAATCCCCTTTTTCAACCTTTGTAATTTCTGTGATTGAATCATTTTAGGTATTGAATTTAAAGAATAGACCTCATCAACAGAAGGTTGTTTTTTTAACCATTTTTTTGCTTCTAAAAAAACTTCATTATTCGAAATTTTAAGAGAATCTATTTTGGGAGTATTTATATAAAATTGCATATTAGCATATCTTGCTAAAACAGATGGAATTCCAAATACTAACTCTAAATGGTCATTTAACCCTGGAAAAATTTCTCTGGAAATAAAATTGCCTCCTTTTAGTCTTTTTCTCTCTATATTAATTGGAGATGTTCCTGCTCCATGGTCTGAGGTCAATGAAATTAAGTAATTATTTTCTCCTATATTTTTATTTAAAAAGGAAATTAATTCTGCAATATTTTGATCTAGTTTGAGATATATACTTTTAACTTCCTCAGCATCGGGTCCATATTTATGGCCAACATAATCAGTAGAAGAAAAACTTATTACTAATAAATCTGAATGTTGATCTATCCCTAGTTTTTCATTGATAATTAATTGCTTAGAAAAATCTAATGTATAATCGTTACCTCTTGGTGTCGATTTAATTGAAGAAGCCCCATTTTCTTTTAGTTCCTTTTTTAAGTCATAATTAAATTTTTCTCCATTCCATTTATCCATATAAGAGCTTATGGGGAATTCACTGTGAAATTGCGCTACCCATTTAGGAATACTATTTTTATAAAAAGAACTTGTAATCCACTGAGAATTATTATTAAGCCAATAGGCCCCATCCGCTAAAAAACCAGTAGATAAAATTGCTCCTCTATCCTTTATGGAAATTCCAAAAACCTTAGATAAAGAGTCTTTAAGTTTTAATTGGTCTCCAACGGTATTACAAAGTAATAAATTAGGGGACATTTTCCCGTTGCCAGGATTAGACTTTTCATGTGGTTTTTTGCAAAGGCAAATGGTTCTAGATTTCCAATCGCCTGCACAGTAAACAGGTGAAAAATCAGCTCTATTATACCAATTATTTCCAATGATTCCATGTACTGATGGGGTGGTTCCTGTAAAAATACTAGCATGGCCTGGCCCTGTATATGTAGGAATAAAATTATAATGAGTATTTCTACAAAACACCCCATTATTAACTAATTTTTTAAATCCATTACTAGAATAGTCGTCCCAAAATCTATCTATATACTCGTACTTCATCTGATCTACAACAATGGCAACTACTAAATTTGGTCCGTTTTGACTAAAACTAATACCATATCGTAATAGTAATGTAAGTAGTAAAAAAAGTTTATTTAAAAAATTCATTGATCTTTAAAGTTAGCAATTAACTTTTCAAAGGAGAATATATTCATTCTCATTTCACCAAATGAATATATATATTTCAATAGAAGTTTCATAAAAGCAGAAAAAAGTATTATTTGTTAGCTCTTTTTCTTTCGTGCTCTTTTAATAAAATTTTTCGTAATCTAATTTTGGTAGGGGTTACCTCAACATATTCATCAGCCTGTATATATTCTAACGCTTCTTCTAAGGAAAAACGGACAGCAGGAGCGATTTTAACTTTATCATCTGCTCCAGATGATCTCATATTCGTCAATTTTTTAGTCTTCGTAATGTTAACTACTAGATCGTTGGATCTAGAATTTTCACCGATGACTTGACCTTCATAAATATCTTCATTTGGATCAACAAAGAATTTACCTCTTTCTTGTAGATTATTTAAACTAAATGGAATAGATTTTCCTTTTTCCATAGAAATTAACGAACCATTATTTCTTTGTGGAATATCTCCTTTAAAGGCCATAAAATCAATAAATCTATGAGACATAATTGTTTCACCAGCAGTGACTGTAAGCAGATAATTTCTAAGCCCGATTATTCCTCTTGAAGGGATGTTAAATTGTAACAACATTCTATCTCCCTTAGGTTCCATACTCAGCATTTCCCCTTTTCTAGTAGCAACAACTTCTATTGCTTTTCCTGAATGTATTTCAGGGATATCTATAGTAAGTTCTTCAATTGGTTCACATTTAACACCATCGATTTCTTTAATAATTACCTGCGGTTGACCAACTTGTAATTCATACCCCTCTCTTCTCATGGTTTCAATAAGCACCGACAAGTGTAAAACACCTCTTCCAAATACATTGAACGAATCAGCAGAATTGGTGTCCTTGACTCTTAGAGCTAGATTCCTTTCTAACTCTTTTTCTAGCCTGTCTTTTAAATGTCTAGAGGTAACAAATTTTCCTTCTTGACCAAAAAAAGGGGAGTCATTAATAGTAAATAACATTGACATAGTAGGTTCATCAATCTTTATGGTTGGCAAAGCTTCGGGTTGTTCAATATCTGCAACTGTGTCTCCAATTTCAAATCCCTCCAAGCCAACAATAGCACACAAATTTCCTGCTTCTACCTCTTCCACTCTAGACTTACCAAGACCTTCAAATAAATACAATTCTTTGACTTTAGATTTTTTAATCTCCTGATTACTTTTTATTAAAGAAACTTGTTGATTTTGTTTCAATGTTCCTCTCTGCAATCGCCCAATAGCAATTCTACCAATAAATGTTGAATAATCTAATGAAGTAATTAATAATTGAGTATTCCCTTCTGGTATAGTTGGAGAGGGAATGTATTCGATAACTGCGTCCAAAAGAGGAAATATATTGTCATTGACCTTTTTATAATCGTCATTCATCCATCCAAATTTTGCGGAGCCGTATATAGTTGGAAAATCTAATTGTTCTTCAGTAGCGTCTAAACTGAACATTAAATCAAAAACTTTTTCTTGTACTTCATCAGGTCTGCAATTTTCCTTGTCTACTTTATTGATAACCACCAAGGGCTTGAGCCTCAATTCTATGGCTTTTTGTAAAACAAATCTAGTTTGAGGCATAGGACCTTCAAAAGCATCTACTAACAATAAAACACCATCTGCCATATTTAGAACTCTTTCTACTTCACCTCCAAAGTCAGCATGACCAGGAGTGTCAATAATATTGATCTTATGATCTTTATATTGAACAGAAACATTTTTAGAAAGGATGGTAATCCCTCTTTCTTTTTCTAGATCATTATTATCAAGAATTAATTCTTTTTTTTCTTTTCTGTAATCAATGGCATTGCAAGCATAGATCATTTTATCTACTAGAGTTGTTTTTCCATGGTCTACATGTGCAATAATAGCTATATTTCTTAGGTTCATTAAGTCAAATAAGTTGCAAATGTATAATTCTTATTGAATCAATAATTGTTTTTAATTTTTTATAGCTTATTGAAAGTAATAATTTGAAAAAATAAATTTTATATTTACTAATTAAATTATAATCGTTATGAAATTCATTAAACTTTCTACCAGCTTATTTCTACTATTTGCCATATTATCTTGCAGTAAATATGAAGAAGGCCCCAGTTTTACTTTAATAGGAAAAACCACAAGACTTTGTCAAAAATGGAGACCTATACAATACGTCGATGGAGATACTGGAGAAATTTTTGATATTGATAGTGATGGAAGTTTTATTGAATTTTTAAAAGATGGTACTCTTCAATTCAAAGATGTAGATTATTTTTCTCAAGCAGGAATTGACGTTGCAGGTGGAACTTGGGATTTCTCAGAAGATAAAACACAAGTGACATTTAATTACTTAGTTACAAGTGTGGGATTAGACGTTACACAAACTTGTACTATAACTAAAATGAAACTTAACAGTCTTGCTTTAGTTTTATCGAGTAGTTGGGTAGGGTACGAAAGCGGAGATAAAATTTATTATGAATATTATTAATTTAAAGATTCGTATTCACTAATCAACACTGAATAAGTTTCTTGTTTAGTGTATTTTCCTTTTAGCCAAGCATAAAACATGATTAATCTTGGATCTTTAAAAACCTTTTCTTTTTCAAAATTAAAAGCTTTTTCAACCTTTTGCAGTTCTATAAAATCTGTTTCTTCAGGTTCATTTATATATTTTTCCAAAGCTTTTATGTAGGGGACTACCATCAAAAATTGTTTTGATGAAAATAAATCTGTATTTTTCTGTTTTATAGATTTTAAAGATTTTTCTGCTAAGTCTATATGTTTTAATTCTATCAATAATAAAGTTCTTATCATTTCTTTTCTTAATAACCACTCTCGGCCCATATTATTTATGTAATAAGCGTCTGATTTATTAAATTGATTGATGATTTTAATTGCGCTTTTAGGGTCTTGATTAGTTAATAAAAGAGCTGATAAATTTAAAGATAAGTTCAACAGCTCCCTTAGCTTCAACTGCTCTTTAAATTCTAAAATAGAACTTTGAATTACATCTATAGCTTCTTTAATTTGATAATCAAATACTTTTATAAAGCTGTCAATTGCAGTATGTCTTCCCAGATAAGTATAAAAGATTTTATCTTCTTTAGCCATTAGCTTGTGGAGATTTTCTAGATATTTTTTTGATTTTTTAAAATCCCTAATATCTAAAAAAGTATACGACATTATGTACTCTATATTGGCATAAATGCTTAGAAAACCTAGATTGTCATAATCAAAATTTAACTCTTTGTAATAATTTTCTAAAATTATTGCTAAGTCGCTATAGTTTTTTTCAATAGCATACTCTACCCTAATTATTTCAATATTTTTTAAGTGCATCTGAGGATCGTTTCTCTCCTTTTTTAAATTATCAAACTCACTAAGAGATTTTTGATACTCTTTAGAAGAAAAGTTCAGATCTCCAGACTTTATTTTTTTTACAAATAAATTTTTCATCTGAATGAAATACAATTGAAACTCGTCAATATGAGCTTGTTGTTTTTGCAGACTTAAAATTTTTCTTTTAATAGCATTGAAATCACCATCCGGGTAATACGGTAAAATTTCTAACTTTAATCTTTGAATTTTAAGGTTCATTAAATAGTCTTTTCCCTTATCGCACGCTTTTTCTTCTTTGTTAAGAATTTCCCAAGACTCTGAAAATTTTTTGAACTCCATAAAATATTTTGCCAAGTTGAGCATTCCTTCTCTATTTTTATATTGAAACGCAACTTCTGAATTTTCTATTGTTAAAAAGTTGACTAGCTCCTTGGTAATTCTTTTTCTAATGGCATGGTAATTTGGATCTCCCTTAAATGGTATTTTTTTGTACCATGGAGATTGATAATGATTATAAAGTTGTTCAAAAACTTGTACATCTTTCCTCGAGCTACCAGGTCTTTTTCGTGTAAAAAACTTGATGAAATTTCTATAATTTTTTTTTGAAAAAGTACTAGATATTTCTTTGATTAAGTCCATGAAGATGGTGGATTTTTGGGTGATCCTAAATTAATGAATGAATTTAATATTATTATGGTGAATTAACAATAGTCTTACAGCTAATTAACATTAAGTTAAATTACTTGAATTTTGTATAAATAAAATTAATAATGTTATATACATTTGAATAAATGTTATTGTGTCTATGAAATATACACTTATTACAGGCGCTAGCCAAGGTATGGGGTTGCTTATGGCCAAAAAATGTGCTACTTTAAAAAGAAATGTTTTACTCATTTCTTTACCTAACGAAAATCTGAGTAATATAGCAATTGAGATCAGAAATGAATTTCAAGTCTCTTGTCATTATTTTGAAATTGATCTCACCTTAAATGACAGCGCTAAAAAAATATTTAATTGGGTTAAAGAAAATAACTTTTTAGTTGATTTTTTAATAAATAATGCTGGATTTGGAGGATTTGGTCCTTTTGAAAGTTATTCTTCTGAGTATATAGAAAATATGCTTGATTTGAATGTAAAGGCAACAACCAAAATGACTCATTATTTTATTCCTGAACTTAAAAAAAATGCCCCATCTTTTATATTGAATAATGCAAGTATGATTGCCAATTTCCCATGTCCCTATAAATCAATTTACGCAGCGTCAAAAGTTTATGTAAAATACTTTACAGAAGCATTGAGAATTGAGCTAAAGCAATACAATGTTAGCGTTAGCTTATTACAGCCTGGAGCTACCCCTACAAATGATATCGTAAAAAATCAGATCAAAAATGGAGGATTTTTTGCTAGACTATCTGTTACAGCAGCAGATCAAGTTGCAGCAAAGGCAGTAATGAGTACCTTAAATAGACAACCTATAATAATTCCAGGATGGAAAAATAGAATGTCATTAAGGTTTTTAAAGATACTCCCACAAAGTATTCTTAGACTTTTAATTTTAAGAAGTGCTAAATCGATACTAAGAAGCTAAAATAATCTTTTTATTTTTTATAAAAATCTGTTTATCAGTATTTTATACTTTTTTTATGTGGCTTTTTAAATCTTTTTTTATTTTATTTTAAATTGTCTACTATTTATATAATTGTAATTTTGAGTTAAAATTTGAAATTATGAAAAAATATATAAAGTCAACTTGTGTTATTTTATTAGCTATTATATCACACTCATTAAGTGCTCAATTACAAACAGCTGCAGTGGTAAGTGTTTATACTCAAGGAGCTAAAATTAGTCCTGATATGGCAGAAAGCGTTCTAAGAGTGGTAACTACTAAAACAGAACAATTTAATGTAATTGATAAACTAGATTTACAAGAAATTATAAAAGAAAATGAAATTGATGTTTCTAATTGCTTTGGAAAAAAATGTTTACTAACTGTTGGTAAAGCTGCAAAAGTAAATAAAGTGATTACTGGTTCTATCGAGAGTTTAGGTAAGAAAATAGTAGTTACTGTAAAAATTCTTAATGTACAGAGTGGAGAATACGACAAAGTAACCGTAGAGGAATTTATAAACTTAGATACCGAAATACAATCTATGGTTCAAATAGTGGTCAATAAAGCCTTGGGAATTGAGAATTCTCCTGAGCTATTGAATTCTTTAGTGTATTACAATCAACCTCCAGAAGCCCCCATCACTTACTTAAAAAATAATGGTCCTAGAATGGGTTTGTCTTACGTAATAGGAAATACGGCAAAAATTTTACAAGCAAAAGAATATAATGGAGGTTATAATATGGGTAATCCAACTGTACTTTCTCAAATTGGCTACCAATTTGAAGGTTCCTATTTAAGCGCTGGTAATTTTCAGGCTTTAGTTGAAGGTTTGATTTTTATAAATGGTATAGAAAAAGAAATGTTTAGCCCTTCATTTGCTTTACTTAACGGCTTTAGAAGCTCTAAAAATGGATGGGAATTTGGTTTTGGTCCAACATTTAGGATAAGTAAAGTATCCAAAGGATATTACTCTGGAAATGTTCAAGGAAATGACAATTACGATGTTATTGAAGATTGGGTAAGTGAATACGACCCAGATTATGTACCTTCATGGGCTTGGGATGATGCTACAATGGGCGTAAGACCATCGACTACAGAAAGATCTGATAGTAGAGGAGATATAAAATTTAAAACTGGATGGGTTTGGGCTATTGGTAAAACCTTTCATTCTGGCTATCTTAATATTCCCGTTAACCTATTTTACTCAAGCGGGAGAGAAGGAGGATATGTTGGTCTTTCTATGGGATTCAACATTGCTAAGAAAAATTAAAATTTGAGAAAATCTTTTATATTAATATTTATTTGGTTTTCCCATGTTGGGTTTTGTCAAGAAATTGGAGACTCCATAGAATTTAGCACCTACAGTGGCAAACTTTATAATGGGTTTCTTGAAAGAATTGAGCCAGATGGTTATTTTTTTAAATCCTCATATTCTAGATCTATCTACTTAAGCAAAGAGGAAATTAAAAAATTTCAAATCTTTAAAAGCAATCAAAATAAATCTATAAAAGAAAAAACAAAAGGATTACCAATAGAGACTATTGAAAGTCAAACTACTGAAACAAAAGTTGTAAAATATTCAAAAAGTCAATTGTCTTTATTAACAGGAATTGATAATATAAATATCGTTTTGAGGGATGGGAGGGTTATAGAAGGTACTATCAAAAAAATTAAATACACAACAGGATTTGAAGGCTTTGGAGATGCAATTATTTCTTTAGCTAGTGATAATCAAAATTACACCATTAAAAAAACAGAAATTGTTAGTATTTATAAAAATGTAGCGGTAATAAATACAGATAAAAAAATAATTGAAAAAGGAGCTTATTTTAATGAAGGCTATTCTGATAGTAATGAGGATAATGTAAAGACTATTTCTGGGATGCCAGTATCCTTAATTATTCATGGGTGGTCTGGATTTGGTAGAAGCGGGGGATCTAATAATCTTGTTTTAGGTAGCCTTGCAGAATTAAAAATTAATAATATAAAAATTAATGGAGAAGATATTGCCATAGGGCTAGGGATTGATTATTCATATATTGAAAGGGCAGAAAGAGATATGTCTCCCAACTTAAATGAATGGAAAAGAATTCATTTTAGGGCCAATATATATGGTTTGGCAGAAGATGAAAATATATATTTTGGCATTGGGATTGGAAGAGGCAAAGGATTAATTGAATTTTATAATTGGTGGAATGGGAATCTAGTGACAAGATATGAAGAATGGAAAAATTTTTCTTTTAGAGTTTGTTTAGGAGGTAAATACGAAATTTCAGAAAACTTTGGTCTAATGGGAGAAGTTGGTATAGGAGCTGCCTTTTTAAGAGGAGGCTTATATGTAAAAATTTAATTCTTTATTTTGGAAATAATTGTAATACCCCGTTCCCATCTACTTGTGCAAACCCTAAATATCCTTTATACTTAGCACCAGAGCACTTATAAGTTGTAAAATTGACTGATCCGTTTCTATTAGAAGAATGCTTCATAACTTTATTGTATTCACAGGTGCTTTTAATTTCCGAAACTATTTGATCATAATAGCATTTGCCTTCAGAATATTTTCTTACATATTCTAAATTACTTTGTTCAAAATAAAACTCTGAATTAAGGGTAGTAAATTCTGCCCAATCAGTTGCTTCTGATTTATCTTTAGAAAGCCCTAGGCCATAATAAAGTTTGTTTGCTGTTGAATTCCCTTCAGAATATCCTTTTTCGATAACCGTTTTTAAAAATATATCTTGATTTTTAATTTTAAGAATGTCACTAAAAGTGAGCTGATCTTGAGCAAATAGAATATATGGAAATGCAAATAGGAATATTATAAATCTTTTCATTTTATTTAATTTTTCTTAAATCTACAAAACTAATAAACAAGAAAATAATTTACTAGCAGAAAAAATTAGAATCAAAAAAATCACATTCCTAATAACTGATTATTTAGGTCTGAAAATTAACAAAATTACACTTACAAGACCTGCTGCTAAAAGAGGAATAATAATATATTCTTTTACTGTTGCTGAAAACTCCCAATGATAGGTTGACCATGCTAATGCAATTGTTTCTAAGCAAGACGACAGTAGTACGACGTCGTACAGTTTTCTTTCTTTATTAGGATTGGAAGACGCTAATAAAGCTCCTATGCCATTTACAGAAATTAAAGCTGCACCTAAATTTCTAAGCCATGCAATATTTTCATAATTAGCACCTTCTAGGTAAGCATAAAAATGTGGATAAAGAAAAAAAAATGAGTCCCATCAGTAAACTAGACCATCCGCAAATTTGAAGAGAAATTTTGGTTTTTTTCAATGCTTTAAAAAGTTGCCATGAGTAATCTCTGTACCATCATTATAAAAGTGTCTTCCAGAAATAACATATCCGTTTTCCATCTGCTGTTCAGACCATTTATGTCCACTTTTATACCATTCTGTTCTAAGTCCATGCATTTTCCCATTTTTATAATGTACTTCTAACTTTATATTTCCATTATGATACCATTCTTTAATAAAACCGTCAAAAGAATCATTTAAATAGTGCCCTTCTTTCAGCAATTGGCCTTTGTCGTCCCAATATCTAAACTCTCCATTCTTCATCCCATTTTTATAAGTAATTTCGTCTTTTATATTTCCATTTCTAAACCATTCTTTATGCAATCCTTCTCTTAGCCCCTGATAGAAATTGCCAATATCTCCATGCTTATTATAAACTGTTCCTGATATTTTATGCATATCTTTTTTTAGAAACATGGTGTCATGATCCAAAACAACCCTATCTTCTTCATACCTGTTTTGAGCGTATGAAAAGTGGTAATGGAAAAAAGTTAATAAAAAAATTAAGGATTTAATTTTCATTACTTCTAATATAAATTTCATTTTTCAAATTAACAAATACTATTTCAATAATGAGTTAGTTATATCCCAGAATAATTTAAAGTATTTGATAATTAAACAACCTTATTAATTACAATTTTACTGTGATAAGATTTAATAGGCTTATAAAAAAATAGCAGGGACAAAACTAATATTAAGTGCCCAAAATCATTTTTATCAAACCATGGGTGTAAATTTATTTTAAATGCAATAAAAATTCCAGAAGGCAACATCAATAGTACACTATAAAAGAAGTAAATAAAATTATGGTCTATTTTTTTGCTGAACTTATAGCCCAAGAAGCCTAACGTAAAAACAAATCCTAAAGTTGAATTTATTGCAGGAATTCTTAGCCCTATAGAATGGTCTTTAGACATATCTAATAATATAAAAACTAAGATCTCTAAAACTAAAAAAAGAATCAACTTTAAAAGAATGATCTTTTGAAAAATTGGTTGTTGTTTATCTTTTAATAAACTGATCATTGCTTTTTCCACAAAATAAATTGAAACAATACCCATTAACCAGGGAAGGTATTTACCGTTAAATCCCAGATAGTTAAACATTAAATGCCCTATTCCGCCTAAAAACATTCCCGTACCAAAAAACCAAAAAAATAGGATCCAATTTTTAAAAAATGCATTTTGATGATTGAATTTTTTAATCTTTAATGCTATAATAATAGCTGTTATTAAAATAATGGTATCACCAATAAAGGCATTTGGCTCCAATAAGTCAAGACCCAAAAATGAAAATTCTATTTTATCATAGTCTCTCCCAATTAACATAAATTACTCGCTTTTTTCTTTAAATTTCGTAAGATTTTTTAATATTATTTTCTCAACTAACATAGGAAATCGAGCTTGCAAAAATTGATTTAATTTTCCTATCAAAGTGAGGGTTGTTATAAATTTTTGCTTTTTAATATTTCCTAGCACTTTTTGAGCTACTCTTTCTGTAGAATCCACTTTTGCGGCATCTCTTTTTTTAAGAATCTTTTTTGAACCATCTGATGAAATGGTTTCTTTATTATGTTCAATCTGAGTAATTCCAACTAAAATTAATCCAACATGAACATTATTTACTTTTTCTTCAATTCTTATAGATTCCGCAATAGCTCTAAGAGCCATTTTTGAAGAGCTATATGCTGATAAATATGGCAACCCCCTTATGCCTGCTAAACTTGATATAAAAACAATACTTCCTTGTGTTTTTCTAATTTCTTTTAATGCTGGGATGGTCGGATTTACAGATCCATAAACATTACTTTCAAAGACTTTTTGGAAAACTGAAGGGTTCAAGTCAGCTACTTCGCCTCTCATAGAAACTCCTACATTATTGATTAAAATATCCAGTTTACCAAAATTTGAAATCGCTGTTTTTATTAATTCTACTGATTGATCAGCATTAGAAACATCACAGCAATAGCTTACTACTTTGCTTTGAATCTTAGATACTTCTTCTAATGCAGACTGGAGTCTGGAAGAATTTCTACCGTTTAAAACAATAAATGCTCCCTTTTTTGCCAGTTCAAGGGCAATTGCTTTTCCGATTCCTCTACTAGAACCAGTTATAATAGCAACTTTTCCTATAAAACCACTCATTTTTTAAGAAATTGCATTTCTGGATTATATTTTAATGCAGTAAAAGTATTTGTCCAAGCCATTACTACATGAACTATAAAAGCAATCCAAATTGTACCAGAACTGATGGTAAGAAGACAAAGAACAAGACCTAAGGGAATTGCTCCAATAGTTTCATCTAGTCCCTTAGGAATATGAGTTGCTGAATACAGGGCAATATTAATGGCTATAGCAGGCCACATTCCCAATGGCTCAATTAATGGGATTAATAATACTCCTCTAAATAAAAATTCGTAGCCAAATAAATAGAGAAACCACCCTAAAGCATTTATTAAAACAATTTTAGTGGTCCATATTTTAGCTCTTATTTGAGGATAATTTATGAAGTTTTTTGGATTTTTTGCAGAAAAGTATACTAATGGTATTACTAAAACAGAAAGTCCCATAATCCATAGTAAAGAAAATATAGTAGTATCGTGTATCAATGTTAACCCAAGCTTTTTAATAGACATATTAGGTAAAAATGAAACACAAATTATAGTGGGAACTACCCCCATAGAGAAAAAACCAAAATATTTAGTAAAAAAAATATGATTAACAGATGCTCTATCAAAATCATACTTTGAATAAAAAAGGTTTTTAATCTTTTTAGACTTTGAAACAAACCAATAAAGGGTGAAAAAAACTAGAGTAAGTAAAATAGGTAAAGAAATAATTAAGTCATTTTCTGAAAAAAGCCAATCTAATTTGTAATAGTTCATTTTATATTATTAAGCTTGTAAATAACTAAATAAGCACTATAATACATCAAAATAAAATTAAAATAAAATAATAATTACACTTCTTCATACATAGTATGTATCACTTCATAGCATTAATTACTGAAAGGCTGACCCTAGTGCAGAATTTACATTAATAATAGAATATCTACAGCACTATATTTTAACAAGCAAATCCGTCTCTTTTGTACTAATTTTATTAATATGGCATATTATTTGTCCTTATAAAAAAAATTTATTTAATTATCAAGCTAAAAAAAAATATTCAATCCAATTATATTTTGATTTTTGTAATCTTAATTGGTAATAGTATTTCAATCCTATCCCAAAATATGCCTAATGTTGGCAATGAGAATTGGCTAGGTGGTAATTTATCTTTAAAAGTAAATAAGCATTGGGAATTTAGTTTAGAAAATCAATTCAGGTACAGTATTGATGATGTGAGATTTGATCGAAATTTTACTGAATTCCAAATTATAGAAAAAGTAAATGATTCATTTAGCTGGGGAATAAGTTACAGGTACATTGTGAAAAATCACGATTTTGAAAATATATTTCAAAATTATAATCGTTATAATTATTTCATCTCACAAAACTGGGATTTTGGCTCTAATAACCGATTTAACTTAAAATATAGATTTCAATATCAAAGGAGAAGAGAAAATTTTTTAAACACTAATAAGTTTATTGGAGAACTAAGAAAATTTTGGAGATTTAAAACTACTCTTTCTTGTAACATAAAAGATTGGAAATTTGATCCTAAATTAGGAATTGAATTTTTTGTAAGAGGAAATAATCATCCTACAGATCAATTTAATAAGTATCGTATTTCTATAGAAACCAAAAAAAAAGTTAATAAAAAACAAAAAATTTCTTTAAAATATATATTTGAAAAACAATATAAATCTTGGAACCCAGAGGTGTTTCATATTTTGGCTATTAAATATAATTACCAATTAAAATATCAAACTAAAAATCATTTAAATGAATAAAATTTATATATTTTTTATTACTAGTTTATTGATTATTTCATGTAAAAAAAATAATGGATTCACTTCTTCAGGAGTTCCTATTATTGTGCCAAATGGAAGTGAAATGTATTTAAACCAACCATCAGATTCTCTTTTTAGAGAAAATAACCTACCTATATTAGAAATTGACTTGCCAACAGGTGCATTAAATTACATAAACTCTGATCCTAGTGCAGAAATATATGTTGAAGGCAGTTTAACTTACAATGGAGAAAAAATAAGCCCAATTGGAATAAGATATAAAGGTTCAGTGGGTGCGTTTGTGGGTGGATTAAGTGGTGAGGACCTTCTTAATCCGTCTGGAAGAAAAACAGCAACTAAACTATCAATGAAGTTTAAAATAGATTGGAAAGGATATCATTCTACATTTTATAATCTTAAAACATTGCAACTTCACTCAATGAATTTAGATAATTCTCAAATGCATGATCGTTTGGGATATTGGCTTTTTAGAAAAATGGGAGTACCTGCTCCTAGATGTATTCATACTAAGCTTTATATAAATGGAGAATATAATGGCTTGTTTTCATTAGTCGAACAAATTGATGAACAATTTACTGAATATCATTTTTCTGATGGTTCTGGAAATTTATATAAAGAAGTTTGGCCACTAAAATCAGATAATTCTATACAATCTGATAGAAATTTTTATCAAGGACTGGTCACTAATAAAATTCAAGGAACCAATATTGGTATTATTAAAAGTTTTGCTGAAAATATTTTAAATGCCGACGATTCTGAAATTCAAACAGTAATTGATCATCATATGGATTTAAATAAGACCATTGCTCTTGCAGTGGTAGATAGAGCAATTAGAAATGATGACGGTCCTTTTCATTGGTATTGTGATTGGGGATCATGTGATCCTCATAATTTTTTCTGGTATGAAAATCCAACTAACAATAAAGTTTTCCTGATTCCATGGGATTTAGACAATGCGTTTGAAAATATAATAAGTAATTCTAATCCTGTGACAGCAATTGCTGATAGTTGGGGAGATACCACAAATAATTGTCAAAATTTTGAATATGGAGATTGGCAATTAACTCAAAAATCAGCTGCTTGCGATAGAATAATTGGTGGATTGGCAAGATATGAAGTTGAATATCAGCAAATAAAAGATTCTTTAATAAACGGGCCCATGTCTGAATTTGTGGTAAATACATTGATTGACCAATGGCAAGCTCAAATTACAAATGCAACTCTAGATGCTCACCAAATGCATGACGACGCATTAAATCCATCTACTTGGCAGAATGCTATCATTGAACTTAAATCTCAATTGGAACATGCAAGAAATAATTAATATAATAGTTCTATTCATCAATCAAATCATTTTAAATTCCAAAAATGCACCTACTATATTTCAAATTGTAAATGAAAATCCTACTAAGATATTTGTTCTTTCTAATTGTTCATCCATTTATCATACCACATTTGAAACATTAAAAAATACCATAATTTTGTATCGTATTCTTTTCTGCCACGGTAAAAATCAGATTTTAATTTTACAACAAAGTCCCATTGAAAAATACCTTGCCTAATGATCTTTTCTTTATTTATATAATGCTGTACATATTCTTTAAGGTGATTATTTAACCAGCTAGCAATGGGTATCGCAAAGCCCATTTTAGGTCTATCTAGTAATTCTTTAGGAATATATTGATGTGTAATATCTTTTAATATACGTTTTTTAATTCCTTTATAATACTTAAAACTATCCGGTAATTGAGCTGCAAATTCCAAAATCCTATGATCTAACATAGGTTCACGACCTTCTAAACTATGAGTCATAGTAGCTCTATCTACCTTTTGCAATATATCATCTAACAAATAAGTTTGAAAATCTATAGCCATCATATAGGATAAAGGAGACTTTCTATGTTTTTGTAACTCATCACTTTGAAACATATTATTTAAAATGCCAGTATCTTTAAACATGATATTTTTCATTTGCTCATCTGTAAACTGCTGACTTAAACTTAGCATTATTTCTTTTTCAGAAGGATCCTTTAGTACTGTTTTTAACTTTTCGTATCTGTTATGAAAATTGTACTTGTTTTTCAATATGGGAAGATTGTCTGATGAAATACTATTCATTATAGTCACTATGAATTGCCGAAGAAAATAGGGCACAGCATTTAGCTTCTTTCCATAACGAAGCATATAATCGTATCTGTTATACCCACCAAATATCTCATCCCCACCATCAGCACTTAAAGCAACCGTAACTTCTTTTCTTGCCATTTTAGAGACCAATGTGGTAGGAATAGCACTTGAATCTGCAAAAGGCTCATCATAGTAAAAAGGTAAATCTTTAACCATTTCAATAGCTTCTTGTTCTGAACAATTAATTTCATAATGATCTGTTCCTAAATGACTGGCGATATCTTTTGCATAAGGAGCTTCATTGAGCCCAATATCAGGGACTCCAATAGTAAATGTTTTTAATTTAGTTGCAGAATTTGATTGTAATAAAGCTGATACCGTTGAACTATCATATCCCCCACTTAAAAAAATACCTACTGGGACGTCAGCTACCATTCTATATTTACATGCGGATAAAAGAATTTGTTCAGTTTTAATTTTAGCTTCTTTGTAAGAGATTTTTGACTTGGGCTTATTGTAATAGTCATAAACATTCCAATATTGAATTTGTTCTTGATTTTTTAAGGTCAATTCAATTTTTAGGTAATGTCCAGGGTAAACTTTTTGACAGTTTTTAAAAATACAATGTGGCGTTGGGACATTACCATATTGCATATATGCAGCCACTGCATTTAAGTCCAATTCTTTTTCAAAGTGAGGGTGTTTATGAAATGCTTTAAGTTCGGAGGTAAATAATATCAAATTATTTTTACAGTAATAAAATAGTGGCTTAACTCCTGCTCGATCTCTAATAAGAAATAACTCGTTTTGTTTTTCATCAAAAAGAACAATAGCAAACATTCCTATAAACTTTTCAATTGCTTTTATTCCCCATTCTAAATAGGCATGTAATATCATCTCTGTGTCGGAATCTCCTGAGAAAGAGTGCCCTAGGGCAACTAATTCATTTTTTATTTCTTGAAAATTATATATTTCACCATTGTAAGTAAGGTGCAAATGCCCAAAAGACATTGGTTGTTTGCCATTGCTAGAAAGATCAATAATGGAAAGCCGTTTATGACCGAGCCCTATTATGGAATGATCATTATTTAGTAATAAAGTTCCCTCACCATCAGGGCCTCTGTGAGTCAGGGGCTCTATCATGGATTTTATATTCAACTCCGTAGATTTTTTGTTAAAATCAATAAACCCTGCAATTCCGCACATTATTTCAATTTAATTTTTATGTACTAAACGATTCTGAAAAGTAGTTAAAATCTAAGAAGATTTAGAATTGATAAGAAATAATCTTAGTTAAAATTAGGGTTGTGGGCCAGAATTAGAATTACTTAAATCTTCCAATTCTTCGTAACTGACTAATCCTTCAGTGATATTATTTCCATTACAATCAATGGAATATATAAGTGAATTTATTGGATTTTCATTTTTGTCAAAACAATTGCCATTTTCACAGATGATTTTGGTGGCTAAGTTGTTGCATTCTCCATTTCCATAATATATTAATGCAACAGTTTTACAATCCTTTAAATATTTAACCTTTCCAGCAACTATACAATTGCATTCTTCAGAAATTACAATAGGCTCGTATATGAATTTGTGAACACCATTAAGCTTATCGCAATCATATTTATAACCTAATTCTTTGTCTTGCTTACTACAGCTAAAGGGGATTGCTAAAACAATGAAATATAAAAGGAATAGTCTCATAAAACAAAAATATAAAAAATTTGTACTTAACAACAAATGGGCTCGATGGACTTAATCCTTAATAATTTTAACGACCTCAGAAATATTATTGTAAGAAACTGAAAAAAAGTACAATCCTTTTGGAAGTAATTTTATATCAATTAAATGATGGTTAGTTTTAGCAATTAAAGACCCCATTAAATCATAAATTTTAACTTCAATTGGTCCCTTATAATTTTGTATATCAATATTCACTAACCCTTTTGCAGGGTTTGGATGAATCGTTAAATCTTTAAGGCCATAATTAATAATTGCAGTATTAGTATTCGTATTGTAAACATTGTCAAAATAGATAATATTATCTTGGGTTCTTCCTCCAAGATCAAAATCTGGAAATATTACTATTTGGTCTTTTGTAATGGGGTAAACACCGATTCTTGAAGAAAAATCAAACGTTAATTCTTCCCACTGATTAATTAAGGTATTTGCTACTTTGATTTCGGGTTGAGCAGCGTTTGTTGCGTCAACAAACTTAATTCCTACATCACTTATAACAGATTTCCAAACCATAATAGTAACCGTACAATTACTATTATTTAAAGTAAAGGAACCTATATCTGAACCATGCATTGATTCACATCCTGCCCAAGCTGCTCCAGATTGCAAAGCAGTAAATTTAGCAACAGTTGCTGAAGTATTAATTCCAGAAGGATCCGGATTTACTACTATTTCTAGTGGTGGATTGGTGTCGTTTTCAAAAGTAGTCCAAGTCCAATTGAGTCCATTTCCTCCAGCTTCAAAATCAATAGGAACATTTTGAGAATACGAGAAATGGGTAACAAATAGTAAAGTAGCTGTGTAAAGAATTTTCATAAATTATAACAATTTAAATCAATATATTCAAATGAAAATTAACATATGATAAATTAAATGATTTAAATGGAACGATTTATACCTTTTAAAACGTTTTTTAAATTTTCTATATTTGGGTACATGTCTTTTCTTATTATTCAAGATCAATAAATATGTTTAATAAACTATTCTTAATAATAATTGTGACTATTAAAACACTAATTTCTTTCTCACAACTTAACCAAATTACTATTCAGATAGACATGAATAATGAAATCATTTCTCCTCTAGGAGTGCATATCGCTGGTGATTTTCAATCAATAGCAGGCTTAGGAGCAAATTGGAATCCTTCTAGTACCGAAGTTTTTGATAATAATGGTGACGGAATTTATTCAATTACCCTATATCTTCCTGATAATACTTATGAATATAAATTTGTTAACGGAAATGCATGGGGTATGGACGAAAGGCCCCCCGCAGAATGTACAGTTGGATCAAATTACAATCGTTACATTGTAGTAAGTGGCTTAGACTTAACATTACCAGCAGTTAGATTTGATGAATGCCTACCAACTGTTAACTTTTCAATTAATATGAAAAACCACGAAATTTCGCCAGATGGAGTTTATATTATGGGTGATTTTCAAAAAGCTGCTGGATTTTCTCAAGACTGGGCTTCTGATATTACAAGACTAGAAGACTTAAATTCAGATAAAAGTTATGAAATTAGTCTGCAGATTCCAGAAGGAGATTACGAATACCTGTTTCTCAATGGAATGGACAATTCAAATGCAGAATCATTACCTTCAAATTGCTTTAATTCAAACAATAGAAAAATTACTATTAATCCTGGTAATAATTCCCCCGAAACTCATTGTTTTAATTCCTGTGATGAATGCGATCCTTATTTAACTAATAATTTTAAAACTCATTGGTGGAATAATACTGTTTTCTATGAATTATTTATACGGAGTTTTTACGACAGTAATGGAGATGGAATTGGAGATTTTAAAGGGATTACTAAAAAATTGGATTATTTAAATGATGGTGACCCAAACACCTCAAATGATTTAGGTATTACTGGAATTTGGTTAATGCCTATGATGGAATCTCCTTCCTATCATGGATACGATGTCTCAGATTATTATGAAATAGAAGTAGACTATGGGACGATGGAGGATTTTGAAGAGTTTCTAGAACAAGCTCATTTAAGAGGAATTAAGGTCATAATAGACTTAGTTTTAAACCATACTTCCAATCAACACCCTTGGTTTATTCAATCTGCAAATAATCAAAATAATTACAGAGATTGGTATATTTGGTCTGAAAGTAATCCTGGGTTTACTGGCCCTTGGGGCCAAAATATTTGGCACTATAATCAAGGTAATTATTTTTATGGGCTTTTTTGGAGTGGAATGCCAGATTTAAATTATGAGCACCAGTCAGTAAAGCTAGAAATGATAAATGTTGCCAATTTTTGGCTAAATAAAGGCGTAGACGGTTTTAGACTAGATGCTATTAAATATTTAATTGAAGATCCATCCAGTTTGGAGAACACTCCAGCTACCTATTCGTTAATAGAAGATTTTAATAGTGCTTATAAATATTCCTCATCTAAATCATTTACTATAGGTGAAGTTTGGTCTAATACCAACTCTGTGATTCCCTATGTTCAAAATGGTCGATTGGATGCTTGTTTTGATTTTGATTTAGCTAGCAATATTATAAACTCACTAAACTCAGGTTCATCAGCTGGACTACAACAACAAATTCTAACTATTCGAGAATCTTATCCTGCCTTACAATATGGTACATTTCTAACTAATCATGATATGGATCGGGTCTATAACAAGCTTGGTTATAACAATGAAAAAATGAAGTTAGCAGCAAGTATTTATTTAACTATGCCTGGAATTCCATTTATATATTATGGAGAAGAATTAGGTATGGTTGGTACTGGATCACATGAAAACATAAGAAGACCTATGCAATGGTCTAGCTCAACTAATGCAGGATTTACTAATTCTATTCCATGGAAAAGTATTGGAAATAATTATTTAACTAATAATGTAGAAATAATGAGCAATAATAACCACTCATTAATGAATCACTATAAAAAATTAATTAAAATTAGAAACGAACAATCTGCTTTAAGAAAGGGGAATATATTGATCCTTGAAAATGAAAGTGAGGAACTATTAAGTTTTATTAGAACCTTTAGAAATAAAGCGGTTTTATTTAATTGTAATTTGTCCCTTAATTTACTTAATCCAACGATAAGTTTATCTAAATCTTCTATCCCCAAAGGCAACTATTATTTATATGACTTATATAACAATAATGATTTAGGAACTTTAGCAATTAATAGTGAAGGAGGTTTTGAAAGTTATGATTTATTTCCTAATGGGTTAGGAGGTCTAGAGTCAAGTATTATTTTACTTTCTCAAGATTCTATTACTAATACGCTAATAGAAAATGAAATTATCATTTCTCCCAATCCAACATCTAACAGTTTTACTATTTTTTTAGAAGGGGAACCTTTCCAAAAAGCTTTAGTAACTATATTTTCCTCCAAAGGAAAATTAATCTTTGAAAAGGAAATGGAAGAAGAATTATTGACAATAAATACCAAAAATTGGGCAAAAGGTATTTATATAATAGCATTTTCTAATAATACTCAGAGGACGGTGAAAAAAGTAGTAATAAATTAAATCTAGTGTCAGAAAGTACAGGAACCAGAATTAATAAGTTTTTAAGCGAAGCCGGATTTTGCTCAAGAAGGGAGGCAGATAAATTAATTGAAAAAAACAGAATAAAAATTAATGGAAAAGTTCCCTTAATAGGAACAAAAGTAATGCCTGGGGATAAGGTTTCAGTAAATAACCAATTAATTAGTCTAAAAAAAGAAAAGTTTGTATATATCGCTTTTAACAAGCCAAAAGGAATAGTTTGCACAACTGATACTAAAAGAGAAAAAAATAATATTATAGATTTTATAAATTATCCTAAAAGGATTTTTCCTATTGGAAGGCTTGATAAGCCCAGCGAAGGACTTATTTTTTTAACTTCTGATGGTGATATTGTCAACAAAATATTAAGAGCAAATAACCATCACGAGAAGGAATATATTGTAGTCGTAGATAATGCTATTAGTAATGATTTCATTTCTAAAATGAGCAGCGGAGTTCCTATTTTAGGAACTGTTACCAATAAATGTCGTGTAAAAAAATTATCGAGTAGAAAGTTTAAAATTATATTAACTCAAGGTCTTAACAGGCAAATAAGAAGAATGTGCGAACATTTAGGTTACCATGTAAAAGAACTAAAAAGGGTAAGAATAATGAATATAAATCTTGATGTTAAAGTTGGAAAATGGAGACACTTTACCAAAAAGGAACTTTTAGACATGAACAAGACTTTAGAGACTTCTAGAAAGACTTGATATTATTACTGAATTTTAAAGTTCAATAAAAAGCAACTTTCTATTCTTATCGTATATTTATGAAAATGAAAAGTGCACTTTTTACCATCATTTTTTCGTTCATTTTAATTTTAAATAATATTTCTCAAAATGCCATTTTAGAGAGACTAATTCATAGTAACTGGGAGGTCAAAAAAAAAGGGACTGAAAAATGGTATAAAGCAACTGTTCCAGGGTGTATACATACAGACTTAATGGCTAATGGAATAATAAAAGATCCCTATTATGGACTAAATGAATCGTCAGTTCAATGGATTGATAAAGAAGATTGGATTTATCAGAATACTTTTACTGTCAATAAAAAAGAGTTTCAAAAAGAATATCATGAACTTCAATTTGAAGGACTAGATACCTATGCTACTGTTTTTCTGAATAATTCTTTAATATTAAAATCTAATAATATGCACAGAACGTATATTATTGATGTAAGTAAACACCTTCGGCTAGGAGAAAATTATTTAAAAATAATTTTAGAATCTCCTATAAGAAAAGGATTGAAACTTTATAATTCATTAGATTATGAAATCCCTGTTTCTGGAAATGATCAAGCAGAGGTCGGAAATGTAGAAGATGGTAAAAGAGTGAGTGTTTTTACTCGAAAAGCGGGCTATCACTACGGATGGGACTGGGGACCTAGGTTAGTTACTTCTGGTATTTGGAGACCTATCAAACTACAATCATGGGATGAAGTTAGAATTAAAGATTTTAACATAAGTTACAGCTTTGACGGACCCACCTTTATTAAAACGGATGTATTAGTAGAATCATCAACTAAAAACCAAAGAGCAACGCTTAAAATTACTATAAATGATTCTACAGTTGTTTCAGCAAACATGATACTAAAAAAAGGAGAACAAAATTTAGTTCATCATTTTGCTCTAGAAAACCCTAAACTTTGGTGGCCTAATGGAATGGGGAAACAAAACCTATATGATTTTAAGGCAGAAGTTGAGTTTAATAAAAAGACCATTTTTTTTAACCAAAAACTGGGGTTTAAAGCAATTTATTTAGAGACAAAAGATACTTTACATTCTCCTAATTTCTTTTTTAATGTTAATGGATATCCTACGTTTGCTAAAGGAGTGAATTATATTCCTCAAGATCTATTTTTAAATAGAGTTAAAAGTTCTGATTATAAAACTTTATTAGTTGCTGCTGTAAATGCCAATATGAATATGATTCGTGTATGGGGCGGAGGTATTTATGAAGACGATCGATTCTATGAGTTGTGTGATTCTTTGGGATTAATGGTTTGGCAAGATTTTATGTTTGCTTGCGCGATGTACCCTGGTGATTCATCATTTTTAGAAAATATCCGATTAGAGGCTATAGATAATTATAACCGACTGAAAAAACATACTTGTTTAGTCCTTTGGTGTGGAAATAATGAAAATTTAGCTGCTTGGAAAAGATGGGGTTGGGAAGAATCTACTAAAAAGAATCAATCTACAGAAATTGCCGAAAAAATATGGCATCATTACGATACTCTGTTTCACTCTATTCTACCAAATGTAGTATATGAAAATCATCCAGAACATGGTTTTAGTAGAAATAATAATTGGACAGACTATTGGAGCTCCTCACCAAGCTCTAAAGAAGGAATTCCTGAATCGTACAAAATTGGAGACACTCATTATTGGGGAGTTTGGTGGGGAAAAGAACCTTTTGATAACTATAATTCTAAGATTTCTTCATTTATGAGTGAGTATGGATTTCAATCTTTCCCAGAACACCAAACCTTTAAGCAGTTTGCAAATAAAAAAGATGAAGATATATACTCTCAAGTAATGAAGTACCACCAAAGATCAAGCATTGGAAATGCAACTATTGAAGAATATTTAAGAAGAGAATACGAGAAACCAAAAGATTTCGAGTCGCTATTATATATGAGCCAAATACTCCAAGCTGACGGAATTAAAACAGCTATAGAGGCTCACAGAAGAAATAAAGATAAATGTATGGGCTCCCTATATTGGCAATTAAATGACTGCTGGCCAGGTGCCTCTTGGTCAAGTATAGATTATTATGGGAAATGGAAAGCACTTCACTACCAAGTAAAAAAAGCATTTAACCCTGTGATTATTTCCCATGAGTTAATTGATAGCAACCTATATATATATACTGTTTCTGATGTAAATAAAGACTTTAGGGGAATAATAGAATTAAGTTTGCTAGATTTTAAAAGCGCTATCCCAATTAAAAAATGGAGTCAAAAAACCCATTTAAGCCCTCTGGAGTCTAAAGAAGCTATGATTATTCCTATAGAACAATTCCAGTATTCTAAAAAAAATTCTTACCTAAAACTTGAATTAAAAAGCAATGGAGAAATAATTTCATCAAAAAATATATTTTTTCTCCCATTCAAAGATTTAAATATTTCCAACCCTGAAATAGATTATGAATGGAAGATAAGTGAAGCTGATAAAAAAATTAGCATTACAGTAAAAAGCAAGACCTTTGCCAAAAGTATTTTTATCTCCACATCAAGCAAATCCAATTTAAATAAAAACTTTTTTGATCTTGGCCCCCTAGAGCAAAAAACTGTTTCTCTTGAAATTCAAAAAGATGAAAAGCTTAATGAAGTAGTAAAATCTATAAAAATATATGATGTTTGGAGCGCATTCAACTAAGAAAAATAAAGTTTAGCTTTTAAAACTATTTTTATAAATTGAAGCTCCTTATGAATAAAATACTGATATTCATCCTATATCCTGCGATTTTTTTTGGGCAAGAACCATCTATAATTACTACTTTAGAATATGGAAATAGACCATTAAAAATCAACGCATTAGAAATAGAATTTAAATATCGAGATGAATCTCCTTCCCCAGATTCTATATCCACTATATTTACTTTAAATCCGTCCCAATCTGTAAATTATTTTTCAATAGGGTTCTTGAAAGATGATTTTAAAGAAAAGTATATAATTGGAATAAAAGTAGATATGTTTTTGAAGGATTTTTTCGGTTTTAATTTAGACTTTATAGCCGGATACTCTATAAAACCTAACTCACAATTTCAATTTGGCCCAAAATTAGATTTTACTCTTTTTGGATTAGCTAATAAAGAAATTAATACCATTATAAGGAATACGGGCTATATACAAGTTAATAATACAAGCTTTTATAGTAATGTTAAAGTCTCTTTTCAAAATATTTGGCTAGGTCTAAGACCTACATTTTTTGCTATATTCCAACCTACAAAAGCCATTAATATTTTAGGTAATATTGGTTACTCACTTAATACCTCTTTAGCAAATATTGGTTTTAGCGGTAGGGATATAAATGGTGAGCAAACCTCTGCCGTAGAAAATATAAATGTCGAAAATTTAACTTTTGACATTATCACCCCTAGTGGAGTAATTAATCCAAAAAAAAAATCTAAAATAAAATTTGATGGATGGTATTATTCTTTAGGAATTGGAATAAAATTTAATAACTTAAAAAAAAATAAATGATCAAAAAAATAACCCCACTAATCACTCTACTATATATCTTGTCTTTTCCTTCTTGTAATGAGATAAAAGAGGAAAATATAAATCAAAAAAAAAATACTCTTCAAAGAAAATCCCCTAACGAAAGGCAAGTAGATCGCTTTGCAGATATTCAAATATTAAGATACGAAATCAAAGATTTTGATTCACTTTCATTGTCACAAAAGCAGTTGGTCTATTTCCTTTCTCAAGCAGGATTAAGTGGAAGAGATATCATTTATGATCAAAATAACGCTTATAATTTAGAAATTAGAAAATGCTTAGAAGAAATTATTAAGGGCTATAAAGGAGATAAAGAAAGTGACCAGTGGTATTTATTTATGACTTATGCAAAGCAAGTCTGGTTTGCTAACGGAATTCACCACCACTACGGAATGGAGAAATTCTCTCCAAAATTTACGCAAGAATATTTCGCTCATCTTTTGGAAGCTACTGGAGAGAGTATCAGTTTAGATGCGATAGCTACTATTTTTAATAAGGATATTGACAGCAAAAGAAAAGTAAAAGATCCCAGTGTAGATATGATTGTAGCTTCAGCCAATAATTTTTATGGCGAAGGTGTTACTCTTTCTATGGTAGAAAATTTTTATACAGCAAAAATAGACACCCTAGATCCTTACCCCATAGAGTATGGTCTGAATTCAACAATGGTGTTAATAAATGACTCTCTAAAAGAAGATGTATGGAAGTCTGGAGGCAAGTATGGTAAAGCAATTGATAAGATAATTTATAATTTAAAAATGGCTTCCAATTTTGTAGAAAATCAGGATCAAAAAGCGGCTATTGATAAACTTATAGAATATTATCAAACTGGCGATTTGAGAACATGGGATGAATATTGCATTCTTTGGGCAAAATCTACTGAAGGTGATATAGATTGGATTAATGGATTTATAGAAGTTTATGGAGATGCTATTGGGAAAAGAGCGTCCTATGAAAGTATCGTTCAAATCACCGATTTTGAAGCATCAAAACAAATGCAGGTAGTGACCCAAAATGCGCAATGGTTTGAAGATAATTCACCTTTAATTGAAAGTCATAAGAAAAAAGATGTGAAAGGAGTGAGCTACAAAGTAGTTCAAGTAGCCAGTGAGTCAGGGGATGCTTCTCCTTCCACTCCTATAGGAGTTAATTTACCTAATAATAATTGGATAAGGCAGAAACATGGCTCTAAGTCTGTTAGTCTTGGGAATATTATTGCTGCTTATGATAAAGCTTCGGGACCAGGAATGCTAGAAGAGTTTGCCCATGATAGTTTAGAAATGGAATTAGCCAATCAACACGGTTATTTAGCTGGGAAACTTCATACTGCTCTTCACGAAGTTGTTGGACATGCTTCTGGTCAAATTAATCCAGGTGTAGGACAACCTTCAGAAACATTAAAAAATTATGCAAGTACTCTAGAAGAAGCTAGAGCAGACTTAGTTGGGTTGTATTATATAATGGATAAAAAATTAATTGAGTTAGGACTAATAGAGACTTTGGATGTTGGAAAAGCATCTTATGATAATTACATCAGAAACGGCATGTTAACTCAACTCATAAGAATTGATTTAGGTAAAAAAATTGAAGAAGAGCATATGCAAAATAGACAACTAGTCGCTTCCTGGGCTATAGAAAAAGGAGCCACAGAAAATGTAATTGAAAAAATAGTAAGAAATGAAAAAGTATATTACGAAATAACTAATTATGAAAAACTAAGATCTATTTTTGGGGAACTTCTTAAAGAAATACAAAGAATCAAATCGGAGGGAGACTACCAAGCCGGTATGGAGCTAGTCGAAAACTATGGGGTTAATGTAGATTATAAAACACATGAACAAGTTTTAATGAGAGTAAAACCCCTAGACATAGCACCATATGGTGGTTTTGTTAACCCTATTTTTGTTCCATTATTAAATGATCAGGGAGAAGTAATAGATATAAAAATCGAAAACACACAAAATTTTGAAGAGCAAATGATGTATTATGCTGCTCAATATTCTAACCTAAAATAACCTACCTTAAAGCGACCAAGAAAAACAAAGAAGACCTTCTGAAGCATAATTTGAATTGGGGCAATTATCCGTTTTAAACTTGGAACAATTTCCACAATTAGAGGTTTTATTAAGAGATTTTTTGTAATTGTGATCACTACAATAGTTATCTAAATTGACACTGAGATCATGTTTTTTACACGAAAACGAAGCTGTTAGGTTTTCGCAGTTAAAACACACATTATTGGAAGACAAAGACATATTTAAATTTTTGTTTAACAAATTTAAACAAATCATAAACAAAACGAAAGATCATCTAATGTTTTTATTTAATTTATTATCATTCTAAATAAGATGTTGGATTATAAAAAAAGGAGAAGTATTTCTTTTAAATTAAATTTTAATTATGATAATAAAACCTTGTGGGAAGTCATAAGCGCTCCAAATAATCTAGAACTGTTTCATCCATATTGTAAAAGCAACAATACTATAAGTTGGGAGAAAGATCATTATTCTGATGAAATAATTTATTTAAATAATAAAAAGTATAAAAGGGTCTTTTTAAAATGGAATAAGAATTCAGGATATGAACTTCTAATAAGTAACCTTCAAAATAAAAAATCTTATGTTATTTGGGAAATTACAGAAACTGACAATTTAAAATCCAACCTTCGTATAACTATTTATCCTCATTTGTTAGCAACTTGGCCTAAGATGCTCTCCTATTTACCATTCAAATTTATTATTGAACCAAGGCTTAAATCTTATCTTTTTTCTGTAATTTCAGGACTGAATTATTTTCTTAACGAAACTAAAAAGGTTCCAAAAAATCATTTTGGAACTCATAAATGGTTTTCATAAAATAAATCAAATGAAAAAGATTTTTCTAATTTTATGTATTCTTGGGGTTATATTACCTTATTATAACCTTATCCAATTTCTATTAAATAATAATTGGTCTATGAATGGTTTTTTTGATTCACTATTTTCAACCTACCCTAATGCAATGATTTCTGCAGATATAGGTATTGCAGCGTCTTCTTTTTTATTGTATTTAATTTATAAGAAGAAAACCAAAGGAATTAAAATTTATAAATACGTTGTTTCCCTATTTTTGGTTGGGTTTTCACTATCTCTTCCTCTTTATTTATATGATCATTTAGATTTTAATTAATCCCATATTATTGTAAATGATTTATTTTAAAAGGTTATTAGACGATAGAGAATATGAGATTTCATCTTACGTTAAAAAATATCTTTTAGATCATTCTTCTTATGATATTGAACTTCACATTGGTTGTGATAGTCAGAATTTTTCTAAGTACACTAATTATGCAACAACTGTTTTATTTCACATTGGAAACACAGGTTGTCATTTTCTATATCACAAAGAACAATTACCAAAGATTGAAGACATGTGGACCAAACTTTGGGGAGAAACAACTAGGTCAGTAAATATTGCAAATTATCTAAAAGAAAAAGGAATTAAAATTGACTCTATTGATCTAGATTTTAACAGTGATGAAAACTTTAAATCTAATAAATTAGTTTCGGCTTCTGTTGGATTTGTAGAATCAATGGGATTTAAAGCCAATGTAAAACCTGCAATTTTACCAGCAATTTCTGCGGCAGATATGATGTGCTAAATGCTGCAAACTTACTTTAATTATTCTTTAATGAATTTGGCTTGATAGTTAGTCCCTTCAGCCTCAATATTTAGTAAATAAACTCCAGATGGAAAATAAGAAACATCAAGCAATTTATTTTTTGATTGAGTAATTATTCTACCAAAAATATCTAAAACTTTCATCTGATCAATAGACTTATTTTCAGGTAGCATTATTTCAATAGAAGTTGATGCTGGGTTTGGAGTAACTAAAACTTGAGTATCTAGCACACTATTTTCATCAGATGCTACAATATCAAATTGAAACCAATTTAAGTTGTATTCTTGTAATGTAATCAAGATACGTATATGATGAACACCTTTATCTAACCAAAAAACTTCAGATGTATTAGTCGTTTGCCATGTTTGCCAGCCACCTGTTGAGGAGAAATTAGCAGTATTTAAAGTAGTTGCATTCCCCAACGAATCTATTAATTGCATTTCTAAACTTCCGTTATGACCATCTGATGCATTTCTATAGCTTACTTGAAAACTTCCAGAATATTTTGCATTGATATAATAGTCAACGTAATCACCCGTATTTAAATATCCTATATTATAACCTCCATTAACATCTGAACAGCCTTCCACTGAAATCCCAGATTCAAAGAAGTAGTCTTCAGCTTCAATTTTTCCTGGTATACAGTTATAGGTACAAGACAATTCATTAATTACCGGCTTATAAGAAAATGTAGCCAAGGAAGTACCATCTAAAGCGCTAATTTGATTTCCGGAATAAGATACATCAATTTTAGTAGCAGAACCTGTACTAGTTGACCACCCCTGAATAGCGTTATTCAATTGTAAATTGATAACTCTAGGAAAATTCGGATCATATTGAATCCCAGTTATAATAATGTTATTAATTGAATCAATATGAACTTCAAACGCTTGATTAGGATTATTCATTAAACCTAAAGAAATACTATTAAAATCAATAGGTTTACTCAAAAGGATTTCTACAGTATAATCGTCTTTAGTTTGGGCACTTATAAAACTAGCATCGACAGAATTAATTTCACCCACTCTTAAAAACTCAAATGAATTTACATTGATTTCTCCTCCATCAGAATAAAGTCTAATTTTTTGAACTCCAGAATTTAAAATCGCATTAGAAATAGTAGCCGTATTCCAAAAACTCCAATTATTGGTATTAGTAAGTGAAGTTGACTCTGTAAAAGCAGTATCGTTTAAGGAAAAATAAATTTTAGAATTATTATTGTTTGCAGAATATCTGAAGTGGATGTCATAAATACCTGAAGAATCAACTTCTACTTCATATTGCATGAACTCCCCTTCTTCAAACCAACCCACTTGGTACCCATTATGAAAAAAATAAACGTCGTTACATTCACTAATGTCAGCGCCATCATTTCTGTAGGACCACCCTTCATTCCATGCAGTGTAAGTCCCGGTGGTAACATGATAATCTGAATATACATTATCAAAATAAGCTTCATTTAAGACTCCCATATCAAAGTCTGGTGCATAAATTCTTCCAGGAATAGATTGAATGCTGTCAAAAGGTTTGGTATCATCTAAATACACCTGTCTAAACATAGCGTCAATTACATCTTTTTGATAATTGCAATTTTCTAGTTTCAAATCTTCTGTTAGTTGAAATAAAGTATTAATGGCAGTAGTTACTGAAGGAGGATTATTGCCACTACTCCAATAATTAATTAAATTTTCAAAATCTACCGTCTTAGTTATTGACATAGGACATGAAATAGATTCTAATTTTTTCATTGGCCACCATGCCCACCCTAAGTCATGGTCTTCGAAAAGTCTTATTGCGTTTCTGAACCAAGTATTGGAATTCTCCCCAGATTCTCCAAACCAAACCGGAACATTCCAAGTATCTCTTATATCCAATGCCCACTGAATATCAGCCTGATAATTTTTAGACCAATACTTATGAGGGCTGTATACCATATTATTATCCCAGGGAGGTGTTAACCCACTAAAATCATTTGCATACCAATTTCCTTCAATAAATATTATATGATTGGTATCTACAGCTCTAACGCTGTCAGTTAATTGTGTATAAAAATTTCTTAACTCATTATTTCCAAGATTCCAATTAGTTTCGTTTAAGAAATCATATCCTGCGATAGCCGGTTCATTTACGTAGTGTTCAGCTATTTTTTTCCATAAAGACATTGTTTTGTGCCGGTTATTAACGTCTTCCCAAAGTGATGGATATGCCGGGTTATAATCGCTAATTCCTGAATTCCCTCCTTGACCACCTGGTGCTGCATGAAGGTCTAAAACTACATACATATTGTTTTGTTTGCACCATGAAACTAGACTATCTGTCATTTCAAAACCTTTAGTTAGCCAAGTATTTTGACCTAATACGGTTTCTTCTTGTATGGATAATGTAAAGAGATTGTAATGCATAGGTAGCCTAATGGCATTAAAACCCCAAGCTGCAAGAGAATCAATATCAATTTTTCTACAGTGATTTGCGTACCAATTTTCTAAAAAGATTTCTTTTTCTGCTGTACCAACTAATTGTTCTATTTTTTCTTCAAACTCCCACTGAGCAGATGCAAATCCTGCAGACTGTAATTGATAGGGTTCAATTAGCATCCACCCTCCAAGATTCATGGTTTTTAGTATAACCGTGTCTCCGCTAGCATCAACAATTGCTTTCCCATTTGTATGTAGTAAAGTTTGACTTGTAAGGCTAGTTGAAAGCAAAAGCAATAAAATTTTGAAATAAAATTTCATAAGAATTAGACAATTTTTAATCTCAATAACAAGGGTTTTGTACAATGGCGCCGTTTGATGCGTTGATATCACCAGCTGGAATTGGTAACAACTCACTACATCCAGCAACATAATTAGTCTTACCATAAGTTTGACCATTGTCATCAAAGTTTTGGAAAACAGTTGCTGCATCTCCCCATCTTACTAAATCATAAAATCGATCACTTTCAAGTCCTAATTCTACTCTTCGTTCATGATATATGCTTGCTTTTAATGGTGAATGCCCTAATAATGAAGTTTCTTTATAACTTGATATGGCAGGTGAATTAGGATCGTAATTAGGTAACCCAGCTCTATTTCTAACTAGGTTTAAAGAATTGATTGCACTTACATCATCGCCTGATTCCATTGAAGCCTCTGCATGCATTAATAAAACATCTGCATACCTTAAAAAGATATAATCTAAATTTCCATTACAATCAGCTGTTACAGGTCTTTCACCATCGGGGATTAAATACTTTTGACCCATAAATCCAGTAGGTGGATTCCAACTTCCACCAATAAAATCATGAGGAGCACCTCCGAAGGTTCCTGGAATAGATTCTCCATCAAAAACAACGCTGGCATCTAATCTAACATCACCAGGTTCAAATGCATTTACAAAATCAGTAGTAGGACATCTAAATCCATAACCCCAGCCCATATCTCTATCACCAAACCAAATACTTAACCATGAGCCTTCGTGTTCTCCCCAATTACCATCAGGATCTTCAACCATGTGTAGAGAATAAACAACCTCTTGCCCCCACTGTTTTGCAGAACTAAATACATCAGAATAGTTTGGCTCTAACCCATATAAACCAGAATTCATCACTACCTCACATTGTGCTTTTGCCTGTGCCCATTTTGCTTGATAAAGATAGGTTTTAGCTAACAATCCATCTGCAGCACCTTTTGTAGCTCTTCCTTGTTCAGAAAGTGGAATAGTTGCTGGTAAATTTTGTGATGCAAATAACAAATCTCTTTCAACTTGATCATAAACCTCTGATACTGTTGCTCTAGTATTTGAAAGATCTGATCCATGTGTTGTTCCATCATCTTCAGCAGATGTATAAAGCATTACTCCTCCAAAATTTCTAACTAATCTAAAATAGCAATAAGCTCTAAGGAATCTGCATTCAGCAATATATCTATTTCTTAAGGATTCATCCATTGAAAGTGTGTATTCTCCAGCAGGATCTTTTTCTACCATAATATCTACTGCAAAACTTGCTCTAGCTATCATTCTATACAAATCACTCCATATCCAAGAAGGAACATCCGTATTCGGAGTAGCATTAAAATTCATACAATCGTACATTCCTTGCTGATCTCCGTTACTTTCCCCACCTTTAACCGCATCATCTGACATGATAGAACCTACTGCCCATAAAGAAACCACATTCATTCTCCATGCTTGAACATCATATGCTGCAATTACTGCTTCAAAAGCAGTAGAAGCATCTACAAAATAGGGTTTATCGTTATTCCCTGGTTGATCTAATTCTAACCATTCTTTGCTACATGAAGCGCTAGCAAATACAATAATAAAACAAATAAGTTTTTTAAAGTTTTTCATATAATTTCAATTAAAAGGTTGCGTTAATTCCAAAATTTAATGTTTTAGGGATAGTATAATTTCCTAAATCTGCTTTCTGTACAAATACTCCCCATGTACTTCCTAATTCAGGATCTCTTCCTGAATACTTAGAAATGGTAAAATAATTTTGTAATGCTACATAAAATCTTAATTTTTCAATATTGGCTTTTCTAGACAAATTTTCTGGGATTGTATACCCTAAAGAAATGTTTTTAAACCTTAAAAAAGATCCATCTTCAATATATGCATCAGAAGCTCTAGAATAGTTGTTTTGTCTGTCTCCTCCTAATTGTGCAATGGTAGCATTGGTATTGTCAGGTCTCCAAGCGTCTGTAAGCATATAACTAGACATATTCGTTTGCTCATAGGGAGTTTCAGTAAAAACTTTTACGGTATTAAATATTTCGTTTCCATAATTCCAATACAAAAAGATATTTAAGTCAAACCCTTTATAAGACAAATCACCTGTAAATCCCATTGTGAAATCTGGATAAGGTGATCCAATTTTAACTTTATCTTCTTCGTTTATTTGGCCATCCTCATTTTGGTCAACAAATCTATAATCACCTGGACCTACTGTGGGCCCATAAGTTAACTGTGTTTGACCATTATCGTCAGAATATGTTAAGGCGTCTACTTCATCTTGAGACTGGAAAATTCCATCTACTTGATAACCCCAGAAATCTCCTACTTGACTTCCAATAATAGTTCTTGTATAATATTCCATAGCATGAAAACTTCCTCCTTGAATTACATAATTAGGATCTCCAAGTAACTTAATAATTTTATTAGAAACCCTACTAATGTTAGTACTAATTGAATAATTAAATTCGCCTTCCATTTTTTGGTAACTTAAACTAAAATCAATTCCTCTATTTTCCATTGAACCAATATTAGTATTTGCTGCACCACCTACGCCCCAAGCTGAAAGAATGTTAGGATTTCCCATAATCATATCGGTTGTTGTTTTGATGTAATATTCAGCTGTAATCCATAATTTATTTTTAAATAATCCTGCATCTAAAGCTAAATTAGTCATCCCAATTGTCTCCCACCTCAAGTATGGATTGGGAACAAAATCAACTGTAGACCCAGCAATTTGAGTTTGGGTTCCATCGGGACCAAATATTACAGCGCTACTATTAATAGATGTTGTTCCTTTATATGCAAAATCTCCCGCAGGTTCACTATTCCCAATTTGACCATAACCTCCCCTGAACTTCAAAAAACTAATAAAATCTAAGCTACTGGATTCTTGAAAATTTTTAAAGAATTTTTCATTATGAATTTTCCAACCTGCCGAAAAACCGGGGAAAACTCCAAACTTTTCAGCTGATCCAAACCTTGATGAACCGTCTCTCCTAACTGTAGCAGTGAGGAAATAACGATCTTTATACTCATAATTCAACCTCCCAAATGTAGATGCAAATCTCCTGTACATGAATCCACTGTAACCTTCATTATATGCGTTATTGATTGTTCCCGTATTACTTAAAAGCATATTAGGGGTAATTTCGTTATTTACTGACCCTCCTAAATAAGTTTTACTAAACCCATAGTTTCTATTATCCCAATCATAAGCAGATGTTCCTCCAAGTAAAGTTATAGAGTGTGCTCCAAAAGTTTTATCAATTTGAATAGTGTTTTCCCAGTTCCACGAAAACCATTTATTATAGTTATTACCAAACCCATCGATATCGTTTTTATCAGTAGCATCTATATAAAATATAGGATTATAATACCACCCATTTTGAACTGAATAATCACAACCTATAAGTGATTTTAAGGTCAACCACTCAAATGGCTTGTACTCTAAATAATTATTAGTTAATAGTTTATCAGTCCAAGTCATACCATATTGTGTGCCATTTCTATACAATGCTGCTAATGGATTACCTGTATTTCCTCTGGGAGTATTCATCCAAGCTAAAGAGTCATTAGGACTAAAAAACTCATGATCTTCGGGGACTAATGTTAAAGTATCTGGAAATGTAGTATAGGGTGTAGTAGGAGTTATCGTGGGATCCATTGACATTGCAGCCAATAAAATGCTGTTTTCAGGCCTATCACCATTAAATGAAGTTCCTTTTCCACCGTCTCTTACTAAATTCATACTTGTTCCTACTTTAATTTTATCTGAAAGTTGAAAATCTAAATTATTTCTAAACGAATACCTTTTATAAAACGTAGATGGGACCACGCCTTTTTCGTCGAAATAATCTAAAGAAATAGAATAAGTTGCTTTTTCAGAACCTCCAGAAATATTTAGATGTGCATTATAAATAGCACCACCAGGGAAAAGAAGATCTTGCCAATCTGTACCAGTTCCTAAAGAAGACGGGTCTGAAAAATCTGCATCTGGTGTTTCCCCTCTAACAGAATCAGAATAATTAAATGCTGTTGCATTTTGAACTGCATTCATCATGTCCATTTTTTTAATGAGTGATTGAACACCGTAATAACTATCAAATGTTACCTTTGGTTTTCCATTTTGCCCTCTCTTTGTTGTAATTAAAATAACCCCGCCTGCTGCTCTTGCCCCGTAAATCGCAGCTGCAGAAGCATCTTTCAAAACATCAATTGTCGCAATATCTTGTGGGGCAATAGCATTTACTGCAGACCCATCGAGTGGCATCCCATCCACGACATACAAAACCGGAGATCCGTTTATGGAGCCTAATCCTCTAATTCTCACTTCAGTATTAGACCCTGGAGAACCATTACTATTTACAACCTCTACGCCTGCTGCTCTACCTTGTAAAGCATCAGCAGCACCAGCAACAGCAGTTTGCATTATTTGCTTAGATTCAACTTGAACAATAGATCCAGTAACATCTTCGGACTCTTGTGATCCATATCCCACAACTACCATTTCCTTTAGTGTTTCATTTTTCATATTTATATCAAAATTTCCAGAACCTTCTATTAACATTTCTTGAGCAACATAACCCACCATTTTAACTATAATAGTTTGATTACTTTCCGCCTCAATACTGAATTTTCCGTCTATATCTGAAGTTGTCCCTTTATCTGTGCCTTTTAGCTGAATTGTTGCAAATGGAATTCCTAAACCGGTAGCATCATCAATAATAGTACCTGAAATATTGGCAGATTGAGAAATTAAATTGATACTTATAAAAAGTGTAATAAACAGTAATAAATTTTTATACATGTTTTGATTTTTAAGAAAATAAATTATTGTATTTTTTACACAAAGTAAATATTTTTTTTTATTAAACTTAAGTTAACAAATAATTTTAATTAGATTTTTTTTAATGAACTATAGATTAATTTAGTTTATCCAATTGAAATTTATAAAACATTGTTCTTAAAATTTTCCACTAACTTGTCGTTATAAAAAACGTTTAACAAATGTTAATAATTTAAATCCCTGTTTTTACTAAATTTGTGGTATAACTAACAAACATGAAATTCAGATCAAATTGCCCAATTAGTAGTGCGTTAGATATAATTGGAGATAAATGGTCTCTAATTATTATCAGAGACTTACTTTTTTTCGAAAAAAAAACATTTAAAGAATTATCTAATTCCTTAGAAAATATAGCAACTAATATTTTAGCCAGTAGACTTAAAAGCCTTGAAGCTTCTAGAATTCTTACAAGAAATGACCTTTTAAATAATAAAAAAACTAAACATTATAAACTTACAGATAAGGGTCGGGGATTAAAACCTATTTTAGAAGAGTTGGGGAACTGGAGTAGCACCTATTTAAAAGAAGATCATAAAACTATGATACAACAACATAAAATTATGAAGTTTTTAAACAACTAAATTCAATATGGTTAAATAAAAATTTCACTAACTTTTTAAAATATATCTCACTGTGTTTCTACTGTTTTGTTGAATTAGAATCTCCTTAGAATTTAAAAAATCCGGGATAGACCCTGTTCTGTAATGTCTTAAAGTAAGAAGATCAACTTTCTTATTGTATTTTACTGTGAATTTTTTTTGAAGAAGATTAATTAAATCATGGATAGAATGTGTAGATGTAATTCCACATACTGAGAAGTTTAATGCTGAATTTTGCATCAAATGAACTTTAAATCCAAATTTTGAAAATATAGCAAAAAACTCACTTATATGTTCTTCAAAAACATAGGAATAATCTTTGGTAGAAATGGAAATAAGAATTTGATTAGGATGGTAAATTATTGAGGGAATTTTACCGTCATTCATGACGTTTTCATTAACTAAAGTTCCTTTTTTTTGGGGGTTTTTAAAGGGTCTGATATACAGTTTAATATTTTTATTTTGAAGAGGCTTTATTGTTTTAGGGTGAATAACAGACGCGCCTAAATAGGATAGTTCTATGGCTTCTTTATAAGAAATATTTTCTATAATCTCTGTTTTTTTAAACCATTTAGGGTCTGCATTTAATAGCCCATCTACATCCTTCCAAACAACTACATTTGTAACATTTAAACAATGTGCGTAAATTGCTGCTGAAAAATCACTTCCTTCCCTTCCTAATGTAGTAGTTTCCCCTTCATAATTAGCTCCTATAAAGCCCTGTGAAATAAAAAGCAGCTGATTATTTGATAATTTTTCTTGGATTTTTTTTTCAGTCAATTCCCAATTAACCTTACTTTCAACATAAGTACTTTCAGTTTGAATTAATTCTCTGGCATCCATCCATTTATTCTTCAAGCCTTTAATATTTAAATAATGAGAAATAATAACCGTTGACCAGAGTTCTCCAAATGAAACAATCTTAGAATAACAAAAATTTGTATTCTTATTTTTGTTTGTCTTTAGAAAACTTATTAATTCATTAAATAAACTATTGAAATGATTTACAAACGATTCATTTTCTGTTAATGATAAATCATCAATTAAAGATAAATGCTTTTCAATGCATAAATTAGAATCTCCTATAGCAGACTCAACATCACCGCTAATATATTTATTATAAATAGCCTCTAAATTATTAGTAGTTTTACCCATTGCTGAAACAACAACTAAAGACAAGTTTTTCTGATTAGAAAAAACTATTTTTCTTAAGTTTTCAATAGCCTTTGCGTTTTTTATAGAGGCTCCACCAAATTTGAAAATAGTACTCAATTACATTTAATTTAAATATATTATTGAAACAAATATATTCTATTCTTTAAATAACTAAGTAAATAATTCGCCATGCTGAGAGGCGTCGAGTCCTCTTTCCTCTTGATCTTCTCTAACACGTAGAGGCATCATAAAGTTTACGGTTTTATACAAAAGATAACTCATTAAAATTGTAAATACAGTTACAATGATAATCGCTAAAAGATGATATAAAAATGTTTCTTTATGACCATAAATGAGCCCTACTTCGTTAGCGAAAACAGCCGTTAAAATCATTCCTACAATTCCTCCAACTCCATGTGATGGGAATACATCGAGAGTATCGTCAATTTTTGTCTTTTTAGTTAATCTAATCGCAATATTACTTACAATAGCAGCGACAAACCCTATAAAAACACTTTGTCCCAAATTTACAAAACCAGCAGCTGGCGTAATTGCTACTAGACCTACAATTGCACCAATACACGCCCCAGTAGCTGACATTTTTTTATTGGTAAATCTATCGTAAAATATCCATGTAATCATACAAGTTGCAGATGCTAAATTAGTATTTGCAAATGCTATTGCTGCATCAAAGTTCGCTCCAAGAGCGGAGCCTGAATTAAATCCAAACCAACCAAACCACAACAATCCAGTTCCAAGAATGACAAAAGGAATGTTAGCTGGTTTTTCTTCAATTTTTTTTCTTTTACCCAAAAAGATAGCCCCAGATAAGGCTGCTAGACCCGCTGACATATGAACAACTGTCCCTCCGGCAAAATCTAAAACCCCCCATTTTCTGAAAATTCCTTCTGGGTGCCATGTCATGTGAGCTAGTGGAGAATAAATAAAAATAGTAAACAATAACATAAATAATATATAACTTCTAAACCTAATTCTTTCAGCAAAACTTCCTGATATTATAGCTGGAGTTATAATGGCGAACTTTAATTGAAAAAAAGCAAATAATAAAAATGGGATTGTTGGTCCAAAATCTTTATGAGGTGATAAGGTTACATTTTGAAAATTAAAATAGGTTGTTGGGTCTCCTATGATACCATAATAACTATCTCCAAAAGCAAGACTAAATCCAACCAAAACCCAAACTACACTTATAACACCAAGAGCAACAAAACTTTGAAGCATTGTCGAAATAATATTTTTTATGTTGACCATTCCTCCATAAAAAAAAGCTAAACCAGGTGTCATTAATAAAACAAATGCGCATGAAACAATCATCCAAGCAGTATCTCCACTATCTACAACCAATTCTGTATTTTCCGAAACCTCATAGGGGCTGTTCCCAAAAAGAATAATTAAAACTACTATTAATAATACAATAAAATTTAGCTTACTACCCATTTCTTTCACAACTTATTTTTTGGTAATTTGATATCCTCTTTTATTTAGAAATGAAAGGAATTGATGATAGTTACTGGCATTAATTTCTGTGTTGTTGAAAAAACTGAAATAGCTTTCAAAAAGTTGATCAGAAGTTTTAGTATTATTAGATATAGGAGCTACATAATGAGCATCTTTTGTTTGACGAATTTCATTTAAAGATCTTTTTTTAGGTGTAATCATAATTTAATTTTTTTCGTAAATTTTGAGAAAAGATAGTGTGTTAAAAACACTAAGTCAAGTGTTTTAGGTTTTTTTTTGGATTTCCTATTTTGGGTATTACTTCCTTTATTATCTTGTACTCCTTTACATACACAAAAAAAGTATGTCCATAATGAAAAATGTAACTGTAGGAGAATTTATTGTTGAATCACAAAATAATTTCCCTGGATCTACTGGAGAGTTGTCTAAAATTTTAAGCGCCATTAAGCTAGCTTCAAAAATTTTAAGTCATCAAATAAATAAAGCTGGCTTAGCAAAAGAAATATTAGGTTCAGTTGGGAAAGAAAATACCCAAGGTGAAGATCAGCAAAAATTAGATGTTTTTGCAAATGAAACATTCATCAATGCTTTATCTGCAAGGGGCGTAATATGCGGAGTAGCTTCAGAAGAAAATCGCTCTTTTATAGCATTTAACGATAATGTAAATAATGATGCTAAATACGTAGTACTAATAGACCCATTAGACGGCTCTTCCAATATTGATGTAAATGTTTCTGTTGGGACTATTTTCAGTGTTTATAAACGGCAATCTAAAAAAGGACAGCCTGTTGAAATGAAAGATTTCTTACAAAGCGGAAATTGTCAAGTTGCATCTGGATATATTATTTATGGATCCTCTACTATGCTTGTATATACAACTGGAAGTGGGGTAAATGGTTTCACCTTTGATCCAAGTATAGGGGTTTTCTTTTTATCTCATCCAAATATGAAGATTCCCAAAGAAGGAAAATTATATTCTGTTAATGAGGGTAATTTCGCTGAATTTTGTCCTGCTATTAGGGAGTATATTAAGTTCTGTCAATCTGAAGATCTTTCTATCAATAAAAGAAAATATAACTCTAGATATATTGGTTCATTAGTCGCTGACTTTCACAGAAATTTAATTAAGGGAGGAATTTATTTATATCCATCCAATTTAAGTCATCCAAATGGAAAATTGAGATTAACCTATGAGTGTGCCCCTTTAGCTTTTATTGCAGAACAAGCTGGTGGCAGGGCTATTTCAAAAGATAAAAGGATTATGGAGATCCCACCATCTGAATTACATCAAAGAGTTCCATTTTTTGTAGGGTCTAAATATATGATTGGTCATTTAGAAGAAATTTTAGCGAGTGAGCGATAATGAAATTAAAAGAAGTATATCTTCTTCCAGTTCTTTTAACAAGATCATAAATTCCTGGGGGCACCAAGCAGGATTAGCTTTAAAGAATGTAGCAGGATCTTATATTTCTTACTTAAGTTATTGTATTATCCAGAAAAAGAATGGGAATCATTTATTTATACTTCCAGAAAAAGAACAAGCGCTTTATTTTTTTAATGATTTGGAAAATCTTTTTAGTAATGAAAGAGGAATAACCTTACTTTTTTATCCTGCCTCCTACAGAAGGCCTTATCAAATAATGAACTCAGATCCTACAAGTATTCTACAAAGAACCGAAGCGATTGACTCATTAGATAAACACAGAAAAACATTAATCGTAATCACTTATCCAGAAGCGATTATTGAAAAAGTAATAGACAAAAAAAAATTTAAAGAAAATAGTATTTCTATTGCTGTTGGAGAAGAATTGGAATTAGATTTCATCAATGAATTATTAATTGATTTAGATTTTGAAAAGGTAGACTATGTTTATGAGCCTGGTCAGTTTGCCATAAGAGGCGGAATAATAGATGTTTTTTCTTATCATCATGAACTTCCTTATAGAATAGAATTATTTGGAGATGAAATTGATTCTATAAGAGAATTTGACCCTATTAACCAACTTTCTAAAACTACCTTAAATAGAGTCAAAATTATTCCCAATATAAATAATAATCAATTTGCTCAAAATAAAATTTCATTTTTAGAACACCTACCCAAAACCACCACTATTTGGGGTAAAGATTTAGAAGTTGCACAAAAGAAAATAATACAAGGATTTGAAATTTCTAATAAGGTTTATGAAAAAATAAAAAATAAAAATAATGTTCTTCTACCCATTGAAATGTATTTATCTCCCCATGATTTTTTTACTAAAATTAACAACTATTTTTTGATTGAATGGAATAGGTTGATAGACCAAAATAAAGCATTTAAAATCGATATTAACTCAGAAGTACAGCCTAATTTTAATAAAAATTTTGACCTATTAGTTGCTAATTTAGAAAAGTGGAAAAGACAGCAGTATACAATCTATATATGTTCAGAACAAGATTCACAGTTAACACGATTAAGATCTATTTTTATAGAGTTAGAAAAAGAAAGCCTTTGTAGTTTTATTTCTATCGGCTTGCATCAAGGGTTTATAGATCATAATAAAAAGATAATTGTTTTTACGGATCATCAAATTTTTGAAAGATACCATAGGTTCCAATCTAAAAAAAGTATTTCAAAATCTAAAGAAACCTTTACCCTCAAAGAGATATACGATTTACAAAAGGGTGATTTTGTAGTTCACATAGATTATGGAATCGGTGAATTTTCCGGATTAGAAAAAATAGATGTAAAGGGGAAAGAACAAGAAGCAATTAGATTAATTTATAAAGGAGGGGATATTTTATATGTAAGCATTCACTCTCTACATAGAATAAGTAAGTTTTCTGGCAAGGATGGTACCAAACCAACTCTGAATAAATTAGGATCCCCTGCTTGGTCTTTATCTAAACAGAAAGCAAAAAAGAAGATTAAAGAAGTAGCTTATGATTTAATCCAGCTTTACGCAAAAAGAAAAGTCCAAAAAGGTTTTGAATTTCAACCAGATACCTATTTGCAAAATGAATTGGAGGCCTCGTTTATTTATCAAGACACCCCAGATCAACTTTCTTCTAATGCTGCAGTAAAGTCTGATATGGAAGACCCTACTCCAATGGATAGGCTAGTTTGTGGTGATGTAGGCTTTGGGAAAACCGAAATTGCTATTAGAGCTGCTTTTAAAGCGGTAGCTGACAATAAACAAGTAGCTATTTTGGTTCCAACTACTGTTTTAGCCTTTCAACATTACAAAACTTTTTCAGAAAGACTTAAAGACTTTCCATGCAATGTAGACTATATAAATAGATTTAAGTCTTCTAAAAGCATAAAAAAGACCTTAGAATATTTGAAAAATGGAAAAATTGATATTTTGATTGGAACCCATAGGCTGATTGGAAAAGACGTAATATTTAAAGATCTAGGTCTATTGATTATAGATGAAGAACAAAAATTTGGTGTAGGAGTAAAAGACCAACTTAAAAATATAAAAGTCAATGTTGATACCCTAACACTTACTGCAACTCCAATTCCTCGGACGCTTCAATTTAGTTTAATGAATGCAAGAGACCTTTCCATAATTAATACTCCTCCTCAAAATAGATTCCCAGTGGAAACAATAGTCCAAACATTTTCAGAAAACACCATTAGAGAAGCTATAAGTTATGAACTAGAAAGAGAAGGGCAAGTTTTTTTTATTCATAACAGAGTTCAGAACATTAAAGAAATTGCAGATATGATCGCAAGGGCATGTCCCAATGCAAAAATTGCTATTGGTCATGGTCAAATGGAAGGTAAAAAATTGGAAGCCATTATATTAGATTTTATGGACGGCCTTTACGACGTTCTCGTAGCTACCACTATTATTGAATCTGGGATTGATATTCCTAATGCCAACACCATCATTATTAACAATGCCAACCATTTTGGATTAAGCGACTTACATCAACTCAGAGGAAGAGTCGGTAGATCTAATAAAAAAGCATTTGCTTATTTATTTACTCCTCCTCCTCAGCATTTGTCATCTGAAGCAAGAAAAAGATTAAATGCAATTGAACTACATTCTGATTTGGGAAGTGGTTTTAATATTGCTATGCGTGATTTAGACATCAGAGGTGCTGGGGATTTATTAGGCGCTAATCAAAGTGGGTTTATCAATGATATTGGTTTTGATACTTATCAAAAAATACTTGACGAAGCAATTCAAGAGTTAAAGGAAAATGAATTCAAAACTGTATTTTCCGAGGAGTTAATAAATAAACCACATGTTAGTGAATGCATTTTAGAAACTGATTTGTCACTAATTATCCCTGATGATTATGTTAATGACATTAACGAAAGACTTACTCTTTATAAAAGAATTGACCAACTTTCCTACCATGAGGCTATAACCAGTTTTACGGAAGAATTGAAAGATCGATTTGGAAAAATTCCTCAAGAAACTAGAGAGTTAATAGAAACCTTAAAACTCAGGGAGTTGGCCAAGAAAATAGGATTTGAAAAGTTAATAATCAAACAAAATAAACTGCTCGGTAAATTTTCAACTACTCATGCTAATTATTATGAATCTGAAGCATTTACAAAAGTTTTAAGATTTATTCAACTTAATAAACATGAAGTGGCTCTTAAAGAAAAAAAGGGGGGTTTATTATTCACTGCGAAAAGTATAAATAATATAAAACAAGCTAATTCTCTACTTTTTGAAATGGCGAATTAAGTCATTATTTCAAATTCATCCATAAATTTAGTTGTAAAATCCCCACTTAGGAATTTTTCGTTCTCTAGTAGTTGCTGATGAAAAGGAATTGTTGTTTTTATTCCTTCAATAATATATTCATCTAGTGCTCTCTTCATCTTTTGAATAGCTTCTTCTCTGGTTTGAGCAACCGTAATTAATTTAGCAATCATTGAATCATAATATGGGGGAATCATATAGTTTGCATATGCATGAGTATCAATTCTTATTCCATGACCACCAGGGGAGTGATAATTAGTAATTCTACCAGGACAAGGAATAAATCCTTTATACGGATCTTCAGCATTTATTCTACATTGGATAGAGTGCATTTCTGGAAAATAATCTTTACCTGATATTTTATGTCCTGAAGCAATTTTGATCTGTTCTTTGATTAAATCATAATTAATTACTTCTTCAGTAATGGTATGTTCTACTTGAATTCTTGTATTCATTTCCATAAAATAGAAATTTCTATACTTATCTACTAAAAATTCAACAGTACCTACTCCCTCATAGTTGACTGCCTTTGCGGCTTTTTTAGCTGCCTCACCCATTTCTTTTCTCAAAGTATTGGTCATAAAAGGTGATGGAGTCTCTTCTACCAGTTTTTGGTGTCTCCTTTGAATAGAGCAATCTCTTTCAGACAAATGACACACTTTTCCAAATTGATCAGCTGCAATTTGAATTTCTATATGTCTTGGCTCTTCAATGAATTTTTCCATATACATACCATCATTACCAAATGCTGCCGCAGCTTCAGTTCTTGCAGATTCCCATCCCTCTTCCAATTCCTTTTCATTCCAACAAAGACGCATTCCTTTACCTCCTCCTCCAGCAGTTGCTTTAAGCATTACAGGAAATTGGATTTTTTTTGCGATACTCTTAGCTTCATTAAAATTTTCTATTAATCCTACTGAGCCGGGAATAGTAGGGACATTTGCGTTTTTCATTGTTTCCTTAGCTGAAGCCTTATCCCCCATTGAATCAATTTGATCTGGGAGAGCGCCAATGAATTTAATTTCATGTTCTTGACAAATTCTAGAAAAATTAGAGTTTTCAGATAAAAATCCATATCCTGGATGAATTGCATCTGCATTGGTGATTTCAGCTGCTGCAATTATATTTGGAATTTTTAAGTACGATTCTGCGCTAGAAGGAGGTCCAACACATACTGCTTCATCAGCGAATTTAACATGTAAACTATCTTTATCGGCAGTAGAATAAACGGCAACTGTTTTGATTCCCATTTCTTTACACGTTCTAATTACACGAAGTGCAATTTCTCCCCTGTTGGCAACTAAGATTTTTTTAAACATAGTTTAGATTTTCTATTGTTAAGAAGGGTCGACAAGAAAAAGAGGTTGATCAAACTCAACAGGTGTAATATCATCGGTAAGAACTTTTATTATTTTTCCTGAAATTTCAGATTCAATTTCATTGAATAATTTCATTGCTTCTATGATACATAATTTATCGCCTGGTTTTATAACAGTCCCTACTTCTACAAAAGGTGGTTTATCAGGTGACGGGGATCTATAAAAAGTTCCTATCATCTGAGCTTTAACTGTAATAAGGTTTTCTTCCTCTTTTTTCTCAACTGTTTCAGTTTTTTCAGATGGAATAGTAGGCTGTTCAATAGGTGTAGGGGGCGGAGGAATAGTAGCTTGAGGAATCGCTCCAACTGGACTTATTTGTTGAACTATTTTGGTTTCTTCCTTAAAGTTGGTTTTCTTTTTTGCCATATAATCTGACTTAATGACAATTTTGAAGTCTTTTTTTTCAATTTCTACCTCGTTAACTCCAGCCTTAGCGACGAATTTTATTAAATCTTGGATTTCGTTAATATTCATATGTATAAATTAAATAATATGTAAATCTAAAATAAAAATAACGCAATCGAGTATAAAGATATTTAATATGCCCATTTTAAATAAACACTTCCCCATGTAAAGCCACCTCCAAATGCAGCAAGAATGATATTGTCTCCTTTTTTTAATTTGGATTCCCATTCCCAAATACATAAAGGAATAGTACCAGATGTAGTATTCCCATACTTTTCAATATTTATCATGACCTTTTCTTTACTTAATCCCATTCTATTGGCAGTTGCGTCAATAATTCTAAGATTTGCTTGATGTGGAATAAGCCAGTCTACTTGATCTCCATTTAGATTATTTCTTTCCATAATCTCAGCTGAAACGTCGGCCATATTAGTTACCGCAAATTTAAATACGGATCTCCCTTCTTGATAGACATAAGCGTCTGGGTGTTCTACATTTTCTTTGGTTATTGGGTAAGCTGATCCTCCGTATTTTTGAATCAGTAAATCTCTTCCTGAACCATCGGCTTTTAGAATGGAATCTATTACTCCTAAACCTTCTAAATTAGGCTCTAAAAGAACGCCACCTGCTCCATCGCCAAAGATTATGCAGGTATTTCTGTCCTTGTAGCTTACTATAGAAGACATTATATCACCTCCAATTACTATGATTTTTTTATACTTCCCAGTTTCAATAAACTGTTGTCCCGTAACTAAAGTGTAAATAAATCCGGAGCATGCGGCACTTAAATCAAAACCCCAAGCATTGGTAGCTCCACTTTTATCGCATATAATATTAGAAGTACTTGGAAATCGATGATCAGCTGTAACAGTTCCTACAATGACCATATCAACTTCTAATGGAGAAATGCCTCTTTTTTTGCAAATCTGGATTACTATTTCACTTCCCATATCTGAAAGTGTTTGGCCATTATCTACAATTCTTCTTTCTTTGATACCGGTTCTCGAGACGATCCATTCGTCACTAGTGTCCACCATCTTCTCTAAATCTTGGTTAGATAATATTTTTTGAGGGACAACACTATGAACAGCGGTAATTGCAGCCGAAGGTTTTTTCATTTAAAAGCAGTTTTAATTTTAGAATTAAGTTTAGAATTGATTAGATCTTTACCCAGTAATATCATATTTTTAACAGCGTATTCATTGCTAATTCCATGACCAATTAGAACATTTCCATCTACCCCTAAAACTGGCGTTCCACCATAAATTTCATAATTAAATCTATCAAAATAAGGATCGGAAAAATTTTTCTTTTTAATCAGTGAATAAAAAGATTCTGCTAGTTTAAGAACCACATTACCAGTAAACCCATCACAAACTATTATATCAGCTTTTTCAGTAAATAAATCTCTCCCTTCAACGTTCCCAATAAAATTAATGTCTTCATTGTCTTCTAAAAGTTGATAAGTAGCTTGGGTAAGAAGATTGCCTTTGCCTTTTTCTTCCCCAATATTTAATAGCCCTACCTTAGGGCTTTGTATATTGTAAACATTTTCTGCGAATAAACTCCCTAAAATTGCAAATTGAAATAATACATCCGGCTTGCAATCAGCATTAACCCCTACATCAAGAATCAATCCCACACCTCCATTTTCTTTTGGCAATACAGAAGTAATTCCTGGACGTATGACGCCTTTTATTGGACCTATAGAAAACATACTTCCAACAAGCATAGCTCCTGAGTTTCCAGAACTAGAGAAAACGTCAATTTCATTTTTTTTCAAAGCCTTAAAGCCAACTGAAATGCTGTTATTGGGTTTTTTTCTAATGGCCTTAGTAGCGTGCTCATTCATTAGTATGACCTGATCCGAATGTATATATTCGAAAAGGGTAGCATCTATTTTATTTGATGAAAACCATTGGTGAGCCAAATCTTGATTCCCAACCAGTACTATTTTTTCGTTAGAACCTAATTCCTTGTAAGCTAAGAAAGCGCCTAACAAATTAGCATCGGGGGCGTTATCTCCGCCCATGATATCTATTCCAATTCTCAATGAGAAATATTAAACTATAGCATCTTTTTCCATTACAACTTTACCTTTATAATAAAGTTTTCCTTCTGACCAATGTGCTCTATGATATAAATGAGTTTCACCTGTTGTAGGACATGTTGCAAGCTGTTGAGTAGAAGCTTTATAGTGAGTTCTCCTTTTATCTCTTCTTGTTTTGGACTGTTTTCTTTTAGGATGTGCCATAACTTTTTTTTATACTATTTTTAGTTGTTTTTTAAATCTTTTAATTTACTCCATCTAAGGTCATAAATGCCTTCTTTATTACTCGGTGAATATTTATTGATTAGTTCTAATTGTTGAATATTACAAAGGTCTTTATTATGTTTGACTTTTTTAGGAGTATTTAACACAATATATTCATAAAATAGCTGCGCAATGTTAAATTCATAACTTTCGTAGGGTAAATAAATAACATCATCATTTATTATTTCGTCTACTCCATGTCTAAATTTTAATATATTACTGAATTTTCCAGAAGATTCAATAGTGACGTTATCTAAACATCTGTCACATAATATTTCCAAATATCCACTATAATTAAATTGTAAATCCATTAAAGTGTTTTCCTTTCTAAAATCTATCTGTAGAGTAATGTTACAGAATTCATAACGAGAGTAATTAAAAGCTTCAAAGAACGTTTTGTCTATTTCAAACTCATGAAAATTAGACCCAAATTTAAGACTTGAAAAAGGAATTATAAATTCTTTTAACATTTTCATAGTACAAAATAGCCGACAAATTTAAGTATAATGAACCTAAGAAAAAAACTTTATTGAAAATTGATGAACTTTTCTGGGTTTATTGGGTAACCGTTATGCCAAAGTTCGAAGTGTAAATGAGGTCCGGTAGAGTGCTCTCCACTATTGCCCACAATTGAAACAGGTTCTCCTGCATCAACATAGTCACCAATTTTTTTGAGTACCTCCGAATTGTGTTTATATATAGAAAGTAAATTATTTTTATGTTGAATGTGAACTACATGGCCATCGGTTGGCGACCAGTTTTGATATACTATTGTGCCTTTTAATATGGCAACAACAGCTTCATTTTTAGGAGCGATTACATCCACGCCAAAATGTCCTGAAGAAATATTCATTTTATTGGTTATCTCTCCGATAATAGGTGGGAATAACAAAAGCTCTGGAAGTACATCTTTAGTCAGTGCTCCGCCTGGTATTACATCAATATCATACTTTTCTCTATTACTGACTTTTTCTCTAATAGTTTTTTCTGAAGCTGAAAGTTTTTGGTTATTATTTATTTTCTGAGATTTAAATACCTTAAAAACTGTATCTCTATTATTGGGTATTCCACCATTTAGTATTTTTTGAATATTGTTTAAATATTGCTCTTCTTTTGAGGTTTTGTCAATTAGATCACTTAGCTTTTGGTCTAGTTTAATATTTTTGTCTATTAATTCCTTCTGAAGAGTAGGATTAGGGTATCCTGATATAAATGTTTTAAGTGAGGTGGCAGAAATGAGAAAGAAAAATAAAGTGCCAAAAACAATAATTGAAAACAAAATAATTACTATAATGGAAAATTTTGAGGTTGTGAAATTTCTTTTTTCTTCAAAACTTCCTTCGTCCAAGACAACAATTCTTCTTGTTTCTTGAAGATTATTAATCCAACTTTTAAAACGTGATTTTGAAGGTTGTGAATTGGTCATTCATTTAATTATATCTACAAATATCACAAAAATATAGTTAATCAAATATTATTAACTTCAATATTACGAAGTTACCATACAATAAGTTTTAAAGATTGTGGTTAATATTGCATATTTTAAAAGTTAATGAAAGTAACAAAAAGTGTTTTTACAGCATTATTAATTATGTTAATTTCTCAATGTTCTACTGAAAAAAATACAGTAATTCACAGAGGGTTTCATAACCTACATGCTAAATACAATGGTTTTTTCAATGCAAATGAACTTATAAAGACATCTTACAATAATTTTTTAGAATCTAGAAAAGAAGATTACAATGAAATTCTTCCTGTTTTTCCATTTACTAGCAATGAAGAAGCTAAAAATTGGTATGCGCCCATGGATACAGCTTACAAAAAATGTGAATTGGTGATTTTCAAGCATAGAATGCCACACAAAAAGAGAGGAAAAAATAGAAACAATGAGTGGGGTAAATTTATTGACGATAATTGGATGACTATGGGAAAAACAAGGTATTATAAACATGATTTTCCTAGCTCACTAAAAATTTTCCAACATATTGAAAATAAATACTCTTCAGAAAATAATTATTACGAAAGTATTTTTTGGCAAGCTAAAGTATTAATAGAAATGCAAGCATTTGATGAAGCGGAAGAAATACTATTGAATCTACTTGTAAAGTATGAAGAACAGCTAAAAAATTTAAAGAAAAAAAGTAAAACTCCTGCCAAAGAAAAGATTAAAATGGTATTTGATTATGAATATCGAATGGATTTTTTAGAAAATCAAGAAAAAATAATTTTAGAAAAAACAATCAATAAAATCTATCCTACTTTAGCAGCACTATATATTAAAAGTAAGAACAACCAAAAGGCTATTGAGTATCTTGAACTAGCACTTGACAAAAAATATAAAAAAAGATTTAAAACAAGGTTGACATTTATACTGGCTCAACTTTATCATCAAAAAGAGAATTATAAGGCATCTTACTATTATCAAGAAGTTGTAGAAAGTAATCCCGAATATGAAATGGCCTTTCAGGCTAAAATAAACCGAGCCTTATCTTTTAGCAAAGGCGATTCTAAGGCAATCAAGGCTCAATTAATGAAAATGCTTAAGGATGATAAGAACATAGAATATTTTGATCAAATTTATTATGCCTTAGCAGAAATATCATTTAAAGAAAATCAGAAAAATCTGGGAATAGAGCAATTGCAAAAATCGATCAATTTAAGCTTAAATGATCCTCAACAAAAAATTAAATCTATGAGAAGAATGGGAGATTTATTTTACGATGACTCTGAGTATATTAATTCTTTTTTATATTATGACTCTATCCAAAAAATTCCATTAAAAAAATATAGAGACCAGGAATTAATTCTGAAAAGATATCAACTTCTAAAGGACATTTATTTAAATGAACTTAGTGTAAGTAGAAATGATAGTTTGTTAGATCTTTGTTCACTTTCTGAAGAAGAAAGAAACAACAAATTATATGAAATTGTAGAAATGGAAATTTCAAAAAAAAAAGAAGAAGCCAATACTCCTTTAATTGCCAGTAATGGTAAAAAGCTCTCGGCTCCAAATAGTAATAGTGTTATAAATACTTCTTTTTTTATTTGGGATCAAGGATTACTCCAAAGAGGAAAAAATGAATTTGAAAAAAAGTGGGGTAAAATTATCTTTGAGGATAACTGGAGAAGATCTTCCAAGACAAGTCTCTTCTTTGAAGAAAATGAAGAAACTAATTCAACTTACACGAATAATGAATTGTTTGAAGAGCTTTTAAAAAGCCTGCCATGTGAAAACAAAGAATTAAGAAACTCCATGGAAGACTCTGTTCTGTTATCTCTCTATAACCTAGGACTGATTCATCACTATGAAACTCAAGACTTAGTTAAAGCCATTAAAAAATTTAATAGAATTGTCGAAAATTACCAACCCAAAATGGAGGCCATAGCTTCGATCTATGAATTACACAATATTTTTTATACCCTCAATAAAACTGATTTGAGTTTAAAAATGAAGAAGCTATTGTTAGAGAAATATCCTAAGAGTAAATATGCAAAACTACTTTTGGAAGACGGAATATCTAGCGATGTGCAAAATGAACTAACTTTAGAAAAAAACTTTTATAGTCAACTTTATAATAAGTTTCAAACTGAAAACTACATTGAAGTTTTAGCTTCCTGTAATAATAAACTTGCAGATTCAAATAATATTTTAACCTGTCAATATGGGCTTTTAAAAGCTTACACATTAAAAAAATTAAATGATACGTCAGCCAACAATCAAGAATTGATTTCTACTCTGAAGTTTGTAGTAGAAAAGTGTTTAGGAACATTTTATGGGGACCAGGCTAATAATGCATTAAGTGCACTAAAAGTAAAAAGTGCTAAAAATTTAATAGCTAAAAAAACTTGGAACTTTACTTATAACCCCGACACTATTCATTATTTTGTGATGATAGCACCAAAAAACCTCAAAATAAATAAAGCAAAAAATAACATTGCAGACTTCAATATGTCTAATTTTTCAGATTTAAAATTAAAAGTTTTTAATACTTTTTTAAATACTTCTGATCAAATGGTTATGGTTAAATTTTTTAAAAATAGTCAAATTGCTCTAGACTATTATGTTTCATTTAAGGTGAATAAAGGAAATGTGAAAAACTATAAAAATGAAGACTTTTTCTTAATTTCTCCTAATAACCTGAAAGAGCTTTATTTAGAAAAAAATCCAAAAAGTTATATTGAATTTTTTAATGCATTTTATCAATAATTTGAAATTTCATGTTTTTTGTATCTTTGTCGAATAAATTATGGTATTTAAATCCGATAAGCATATGGCAAATTCTAATAACCAGTCTCCCGAAAGGCTAAACAGAATAGTGGAAGGGACACATATTGAGGGGGATATAAAATCTGATTCTAATATTAGAATTGATGGTTACCTAAAAGGAACTATTTCTCTAAAAGGTAGGTTAGTACTAGGTCCAACTGGAAAAATTGATGGTGATATTAACTGTAAAAATGCTGACATTGAAGGTAAACTAAATGGGACTATTGAAGTCGACGAATTGTTAACTCTTAAAAGTACTGCTAAATTACAGGGCGAAATTTCTACAAATAAATTGGCCATTGAACCTGGAGCTATTTTTTCTGGAAATTGTAAAATGGGGGCTGTTTTAAAAGATCTTTCCTCGAATGAAGAATCTATAAATCAAAATAAAGAATCTTTAAAAGATAAAACCGCTTAAATAATTTTATAATAATTATTTAACTATTTTTTACTCTAATAGTTTTAAATTTGTCAACTTAAAAATTAAATTCTTCAATTATGCCTACTAAATTACTTGTACCAACTGACTTTTCGGAAGTTTCACATACGGCTATTCAACATGCTGTTAAATTTGCATCTATTATTAATGCTGAATTGGTTCTACTTCATATAGTAGATTCAAGAGAGGACGTAAGTAAAGCCCATGAAAAGCTAGAACAAGAGACTTCTATCGGTAAGGCCGTTGATTCTTCATGCTCAATTAGTACTGTAGTTAGAATTGGAAATATTTTTGATGATATTGGTGATGTAGCTAGCGAAATTGGAGTTTCATTAATATTTATGGGCACTCATGGAGCTAGTAGATGGCAAAAAATAACTGGAAGTAATGCATTAAAAGTTATTACTAACTCTCCCGTTCCATTTATTATAGTTCAAGAAAAACTAATGCAAGATTCGGGATATGATCATATAGTTGTTCCACTAGATTTAAATATTGAAACCAAACAGAAATTAGAGTTGGTATCTAAAATTGCTCAATATTTTGACTCTCAAGTTCATCTAATTACGTTAGATGAAGAAGATGAATTTGCAAAAAACAAACTTAAAGCCAATCAACTATGGGCAGGTAAATATCTAAGTGAGAAAAACGTCTCTCATTCTTCTCATCTTGTTGAAAAAGGACAAACCTTGTCTGAAGGGATATTGAAATTATCAGTAAAAGTTGATGCAGATTTAATTGCAATAATGAATTTACAGGAAGATTCTATCTTGGGAATATTAGAAAATTCCTTTCAAGAAAAATTAGTTGCTAATAGTTTAATGATTCCTGTTTTATGTGTGAATCCGAACGATGTAACCAAGTCTTCCTTTTCATTCTTTATTTAGAATTTACTTATTCATATGCTTTCAGAACAAGAGCAGATTAGAAGAGAAAGTCTTCAAAAAATAATTTCCTATGGAATTAACCCCTACCCTGGCGAAGAATTTAAATTCTCCCATTATTCATCTCAAATTTTAGAAAATTTTATAGACGGGGAGAAAGTTATTATTGCTGGCAGGTTAATGCGAAGAAAAATACAAGGGAAAGCTAGTTTTGGATCTATTCAAGATGCAAAAGGTAAAATACAAATTTATTTAAATCGAGACATAATATGTCCAGATGAAGACAAGTCTATGTATAATGATGTCTTTAAAAAATGGCTCGATCTTGGTGACATATTAGGAATTGAAGGAAAAGTTTTTAAAACAAGGGTTGGAGAAATTTCTGTTAATGTAGAAAAGATTCATTTACTAAGTAAGTCTTTAAAACCTTTACCTCAGCCTAAAGTTGATACTGATGGAATTACTCATGATGCTTTTAACGATCCAGAATTAAGATATAGGAGAAGGTATGTAGATCTTATTGTAAACGACTACGTTAAGGAAACTTTTCTTAAGAGATCTAAAGTAATTAATAGTATGAGAAAGTTTCTTTCTAAGAAAGACTATGTTGAAGTGGAAACCCCAATTTTACAAAGTATTCCAGGAGGAGCTGCAGCAAAACCATTTGTAACCTATCACAACGCTTTAGATGTTCCATTATATTTAAGAATTGCCAATGAACTTTATCTAAAAAGACTCATAGTTGGAGGATTTGAGGGAGTCTATGAATTTGCCAAAGATTTTAGAAATGAAGGAATGGATAAGACCCATAATCCTGAGTTTACCCAAATGGAAGTTTATGTAGCATATAAAGATTATCATTGGATGATGAGTTTCACCGAAGAGATGTTAGAATTTATCTGTTTGGAAGTTTTAGGAACGACAGATGTTAAAATTGGAAATAATACAATTAGTTTTAAAAAACCATTTAAAAGAATTTCTATCCTTGATTCTATAAAAGAACATACGGGTATAGATATTTCAAAAATGGGTGTAAAGGAACTTTTTGAGACTTGTAAAAAGCTAAATATAGAAACTAACGACTCTATGGGAAAAGGGAAATTAATAGATGAGATTTTTGGAGAAAAATGTGAATCTAACTACCTCCAGCCAACATTCATTACGGATTATCCCATTGAAATGTCTCCATTGTGTAAAAAACATAGAGATAACGATGAACTTACTGAAAGATTTGAATTAATGGTAAATGGAAAAGAGTTGGCCAATGCCTATTCAGAATTAAATGACCCTATTGATCAAAAGTTGAGGTTTGAAGAGCAAATTAAGTTAGCTGAAAGAGGGGATGATGAAGCGATGCTAATCGATTTAGATTTCATTCGAGCTCTTGAATATGGAATGCCGCCAACATCTGGAATGGGAATAGGAATTGATAGACTTGTAATGTTTCTATGTAATCAATCTTCCATTCAAGAAGTTTTACTTTTCCCTCAAATGAAGCCGGAAAAATGGGATACTGGGCCAAATAAAAAAGAATATTTAAAATTAAATATTGCTGAAGGTTGGATTCAACCACTATACGAAATTGGGTACACTTCAGTAAGCATTCTTTTGGAAGCTAAACCAACAGCTGTTCATCAAAAATTAAACAGCTATCGTAAAAAAAATAAGTTAAGTATCCCTCCAATACTACTCGAAGAAGTAGAAGCTTGGTATAAATAAGCGATTTTGTACTATTATTATTGAAGTATAACTACATTTAATATTGTATTTATATTCTACTAGCTTATAATTTTGAAGATTGATCATTTAAAAAATCAAGTACTAATTGTTTTGGATTTTATAAAACCCAATATAAAGGGTGGTTGGTATTTTATTTTTTTGGTGAACTTTCTTATTCCTATTTCAATTTTATCACAAAAAAGCGAAAACTTTCTTTTTAATCCCTCTGAAATCAATATTCCAACTCCCCAAACAAATACACCTCTAAACCTGCCCAAAAATCTTAAGTCTTATAATTCATGTACCAATCTCTTAAACTATTTACTTAAAATAAAAGACGAAAGATTTGATTTTATAGACTCTAGTATACTTGCAAATAAGCTGCCAGTTATATTTGAATATCTACCATTGATTTCTTCAGGCTATCAAATCAACCATGAGGGAGCTTATTCAAAAAAAGGTGTTTGGGGGTTGGCCTATTTAACTGCATTAAGATCAGAGCTTGTAGTAAATAATTATGTTGATGAAAGATTTGATATAAAACTAGCTACTAAAGCGTCTATTATTTACTTACAAAATCTTATGAAGCAGTATAAAGATGAGAATTGGGCAATGTTAGCTTTTATTACTTCTCCAAACTATGTCTCTAACATTATTAAAAATAAAGGATCACAAAAATGGGAGGACTGCGAAAAATATATTAACCCTAGATTTTTAAAAATCATAGAACTAGCTGCATGGTTAGAGAAAAATAAAAAGCAAGAAATCAAAAACTCTATTTTTAAAAAAAATACGGTATCAAAATTAAATTTATACACTTTCAAGGAAAATATCTACTTTGATGCAATTGCGCAGCATAAAAAAATTGACTTTACTAAAATAATTAATTCCAATCCAGTATTAATCAATTCGGTATTGCCTAAAAACTATCCTGTTTATTTAAAAAGGAGTACTGGTAACTATATCATAAAAAAAATAGATGAGATCCTGAACTTTCAAGACTCAATGTTGAATGATCTATACTTGGATAATTTAGTTAGCGGACAAAAAAAACATTTGGTCATACAGGGAGATGTTTTAGGGCAAATAGCCATAGATTATGATGTTAGTATAAGTCAAATTATGTCTTGGAATAATCTGAAAAATACCACCATATATCAAGGACAAAATTTATTGATTTTTTCTAACTCTTCTCCTAATCTAGAAAATCTTTTGAATCATAGGATTAGCAATGAAAAATATTTTTGGCAAATACTAAATAAATATCCTTATTTAAAAATAAAAGATATCTGCAAATATAATTCTTATCAAAAACTAAAACCCAATCAGAAATTAAAAATAATAAAGAAATAAAGCCCTTTTATCCATTACTGTTTTTTAGTGGATTATATCTTCTGATTCTTCTCTTAATTTGGGTGTTTCCATTTGATGGAGTTCAATTAGGAACACTGAAATTAAATTTTATTTCTAAAAAAGATTTCCATAAAGAAACCGAAATAGAGGAAGTAGTTGTTGTCAAACCATCTGTTATTATTATAAATCATGACTCCATTAAAAGAGTGAAAAAGCAAATTCAAGATAGTTTATATAATCTTAAAATTATTGAAGAAAAACGAAAAGAAGATTCTATTTTATATTCTGAAAAAAACATACAATACCCTAGAAATAATCCAATAGTTTTACATTCTTTTTTTAGAAAATTAGAAAATGCCAAAAATAAAAAAGTGAGAATAATGCATTATGGAGATTCACAAATTGAGGGAGATAGAATTTCTGGAAGACTACGAGAGAGACTACAAAGTGAATTTGGCGGAAATGGGCCTGGACTTTTTGCGTTGATTCCAGCAACAAGAAAAATCAGTTTGAATAATAAACCGTCTGAAAATTGGATAAGAAAAACTGGTTTTGGCCCTTACATAGATAAATCTGTTAAACATAAAAAATATGGAGCTATATTCTCTTTTTGTAAAATAGGAAAAGACTCCATCAGTTCAGATTCGAACTTTTTGTATAAGGGTGAAATTGAAATAAAAAAACCTACTAAATCTTATAAGCTTTGTAAAAACTTTAAAACTTTGAAGGTGTATTATAGTTGTCCAGAAAATACTGTATTTAAATTAATTATTCACGACTCTATTTTTTATATAGATACATTAAGAAAAACCAAAGAGATTCAACTTAAACAATTGGATTTTAGCAAGGGGCCAAAAGCTTTGACATTACAGTTTAGTTCTAGCTCTAGTCCCATAATTTATGGAATTTCCTTAGAAGGAGAAGAAGGAGTAGTGGTCGATAATATCCCTTTAAGAGGCGCATCTGGAATTGAGTTTTCAAAAGTAGATTTTGAATCCTTAAGTGAAATGCAAAAAATATTGAACCCAGACTTATTTATTTTAGAATTTGGGGGTAATACTATCCCTTATATAAAAACTAAAGAGCGAGCTGTAAAGTATGGAAAGTATTTTAAGAAACAAATTCAAAAATTAAAGAAAATTAATCCTAATGCATTGTTTTTAATTATTGGCCCTGCTGATATGGCTATGAAAGAAAAAACAGAATTCATAACTTATCCAATTTTAGAAGAGGTTATTTTGGCCCTAAAAAGCGCTGCTTTTGAGACTAATTCTTGCTTTTGGGATATGTATCTAAATATGGGAGGTAAAAATTCCATTCAAAAATGGGTAAATGAAAAACCTTCTTTAGCTGCTAGGGATTATATTCACTTTACCAACAGAGGAGCACAAAAAATTGCCGATTATTTTATTGAAGATTTTATAAGGGATTATAAATATTATTTAGATCAAAAAAACAATGATTAAATCACAATTTCTATTTTATTTTACCTGCGTATTTGCCTGTTATAACATGTATGGTCAATTAGAAAGCCCTGATTATCTCCAATATCCATTTATTAAAAAAGAGAAGAATAATCTTGAAATTTATGGACATAAATCATGGAAAATATTTTTTAATAAGTTAGATAATCAATATTCGAAAGGAAACGAAAAAGTCAATATTCTTCATATTGGGGGTTCTCATATTCAGGCCGACATTTGGTCAAATAAAATGCGTACCAACTTCCAGAATGCGTTGCCTTTTAATCAATCTGGAAGGGGTTTTGTATTTCCTTTCAGATTAATCAATTCTAACGGATCTCCCGTTATAAAATCCAGTCATACAGGAAGGTGGAAAGGGTATAGAAATTCTGTTTATTCGCATAATGGCCCATTCGGACTAATGGGTGCTAGAGCCGAGTTATTAGATACCCTTTCTATTATTAATATTTGGCATGAAAATCCGGAAATAGAGTATGATTCGTTTTCTTCTGTTACTCTTTTTTATAAGGATTCTAATAACTTCGAAATCAATATTTTATTAGATTCTAATATTGAAATAAAATCAAAAAAAGGAAAAGAATCTATTACTTTTTCTTTTTCAGAAAATGTCGACTCTTTAGCTATTCAAGTTAAAAAAATCGGCGTTAATTCTGGACATTTTTCATTTTTTGGTCTTTATTTAGATAACGATATTAATGGTATCACCTATCATTCAATTGGTGTTAATGGTGCGAGCGTAAAAAGTTATTTAAGGTGTGAAAACCTGGTTTCTGAGTTAAGCTGGGTTAAACCTGATTTAGTTATTTTTTCTATTGGAATAAACGATGCTTATGAAGAAGATTTTTCAAAAGATTTATTTTACCAAAATTATGACTCCCTTATTGATAAAATAAAATCTGTAAACCCCAATGTAGCTATTTTACTTACCACTAATAATGATAGTTATTATAAGGTTAAGTACCCTAATGAAAGAGCTTTAGAAGTACAACAACAAATGAAAAAATTGGCTGAAAATAAAAATCTTGCAGTATGGGACATGTTTGATATAATGGGGGGATTAAATTCCATAAAAGAGTGGGAAAAAAACCAATTAGCCAAAAAAGATTTAATTCATTTAAGTTATGATGGCTACAATTTAATTGGCGATCTTTTATTTGATGCATTAATCAAGTCTTACATAAAGTATAAGAAGAACCGTGGGTGATTTTTCAATAAATAAGTTTTTTAATTGGGGTTTTGATGCCTTTTTGAACTCATCTGAACATCCTATGATATTTACAGAGTACACTTTTTGGATTTTCTTTCTCTTGGTGCTTAGTGGATATAGCTTAATTTATAATAAAATAAGATTACGAAGTATCTTCTTACTTTTAGTTAGTTTGTACTTCTATTTTAAAACAAGTGGATTTTTCTTTTCCATATTATTGTTTTCTACCGTACTAGATTTCTTTTTAGGAAAAGCTATATATAATTCAAAAAAAGAGTTAAATGCTAAGGTTCTTCTTGGATTCAGTATTGCTTCTAATTTACTTATTTTAATATATTTTAAATACGCATACTTCTTCGCGGATTCGTTTAACTCCATTATTGGATCTAATTGGCAACCAATTAATCATTTTGCATTATTAACTAATCAGGCTACAGGATCTAGTTTTAGAGTAGATCAAATATTATTACCAGTTGGTATTTCTTTCTATACATTTCAAACTATGTCTTACTCTATTGATATTTTCAGAAAGAAATTAACCCCAGTAAATAATATTTTCGACTTTGGTTTTTATGTTTCTTTTTTTCCTCAGCTTGTTGCAGGTCCGATAGTAAGAGCATCTGAATTTATTCCTCAAATTCAAAAACCCTACAGTGTAAGTAAAAAAGATTTTGGAACGGCTTTATTCTGGATTTTAAACGGGCTTTTAAAAAAATTTCTTTTAGCAGATTATATAGCGGTAAACTTTGTTGATAGAGTATTTGATAATCCTGGAATGTTCTCAGGGTTTGAAAATTTAATGGCCCTATACGGATATTCTCTTCAAGTTTATGCAGATTTTTCCGGCTACACAGATATTGCAATTGGGATAGCATTAATTTTAGGTTTTCGTCTTCCTAAAAACTTTAACTCACCATACAAAGCTGATAATTGTGGTGAGTTCTGGAAAAGGTGGCATATTTCGTTGTCTACTTGGCTTAAGGACTATTTATACATCCCTATGGGAGGTAACCGAGGAGGGTCCATATTTAGTTATGTTACTTTATCTTTAATTGTACTGTTTGTATATTTAATAAGTGGTTCACTTGCCCTGTTATTTGGCTTGCTTTCTGTGATATTTTTAACATTACTTTTTGGTGAGCTTTTCCCTAAATTTAACAAATGGTACCTAACTAATATTAATATTATGCTTACTATGCTAATTGGAGGACTTTGGCATGGTGCAAGTTGGAATTTTGTCCTTTGGGGTGGATTAAATGGATTGGGAATTGTAATTTATAAACTATGGAAAAAAATTAGTCCTTGGAAAGATAAATTTACTTGGCTCAGTAAGATTTGGGGAATCATTATCACTTTTAATTTTGTGACATTTACAAGGATTTGGTTTAGAACCGGTTCAATAAATTATTGGGATCAAATGGATGAATCTCATAACATTATTTCAGAATGGTTTACTGCAAATGAGATTCTTAATCAATTGTTTTTTAACTTTCAATGGAATTTAGCTTTTGAAGTATTGAGTGTTTACAAAAATGTTTTTATAGTTATTGGAATTGGATTTTTAATCCATTTTATTCCTGAAAAATGGAAAAAACGGTATAGAGAAGCTTTTGCTACTTCTTCAGTAGTAATTCAGCTGCTGATTGGTTTTATGGCTGTTTTTTTTATGTATCAAATAGCCTCTACAAGTCTTCAACCATTTATTTATTTTCAATTTTAAAAGTTATGCCAGCAATTAAAAATGCATTATTAAGGTATAGAATAATTGACAGAGCAATAAGAAATGAATACTCTCCATTTCCAAGTAAAAGAGTTCTCAGACAATTATGTGAAGAAGAGATTTTTGGAAGTTCTCAAGGTGATCATATTTGTGATTCTACTATAGAAAAAGATTTATTTGCCATGCGGATTGAGCATGATGCGCCCATAACTTACAGCAAAAGAGAAAGAGGGTATTATTATTCAGACAGTAGCTTTTCAATGGACGATGTTCCTTTAACTGAAAAAGATATTGACGCTATTAAAGCTGCATCGACCATTCTTCACCAATTTAAACACACCAGTTTATTTGGTCAATATGAATATGCAATACAAAAAATTTTGGATCGAGCTATCACATCTGATAGACCTTCTTTAGTGAAAGAAGACGAAGTAATACAATTTGAATCTTTACCAACAATAAGAGGAAATGAAAATTTAGAACTTTTTTTAAACGCTATTAAAAACAAAAAAGTAGTTCAATTTAATTACTTTAACTATTCTAAAAATAATAAGTCTGTAAGGAGAATACACCCATACCTTTTAAAAGAATATAGAAATAGATGGTATTTAATCGGGAAAAGTGAGTTAAAAGAAAAAGTCATCACGTTTGGACTAGATAGAATATTTGATCCTATCGAACTAGACCAAAGTTTTACTGTAGAAACTGGATTTTCACCAGATCATTTCTTTAAGCATTCCATTGGCATTACTGTTTTTAATGAACTTCCAGACGAAATTATTATAGAAACAAGTGCAATTTTATCTAAATACCTGGCTTCTCAGCCTCTTCATCATTCTCAAAAAATAATTGAAATTAAACAAGACGGTGGTCATATTTTTTCATTTCACCTTTTAATAACTTACGAACTAAAAATGTTATTACTTGGATTTGGAAAAGACTGTAAAATTATCCGTCCTGATAATTTAAAAAATCAAGTGATGAAAGAATTAAAAGACCTTTTATCCAATTACGAAAATGAATGAGCTCACTCATGCGAATAGCGCTTATTTACAGCACCATGCAAAAAATCCAATTCATTGGAAATTCTGGTCAGATGGAATTCTTGAGCTAGCAGTACAAGAAAATAAACTCATTATTTTAAGTATTGGTTATTCGGCCTGCCATTGGTGTCATGTTATGGAGAAAGAAACTTTCAGAAATGAATTGATTGCCAATTTCATGAACCAAAACTTTATTTGCATTAAAATAGATAGAGAGGAGCATCCAGATGTAGATCATATTTATATGGACTTTATTTTAAATACAAAAGGAAATGGAGGTTGGCCGCTTAATTGTATTTTACTTCCAGACACCAAGCCTGTTTTCGCTGGAACCTATTATAAAGCTGATGATTGGCTGAATTTAATCTCCAGATTTTATACTTTTTTTAAAGAAACTCCTGATAAACTAGTTGCGTATTCTAAAAACTATATAGAGCATCTTAATGAGGAAGAAAAATTTATAGAAAGCAGTTCTTTTAAACACAGTTCTTGTTTCAATGAATGGGAAAGTTTTTTAGATCTAGATTACGGGGGAATAAAATCAAGGCAGAAATTTCCAATGCCTAATTTTTTGGGATTTATGATCTATTTACCTAAAACAAAAAAATGGGATGTATTTTTAGACCTAACCTTGAAAAATATTACTCAAAAAGGGATTTATGATCCTTTAGATGGCGGGTTTTTTAGATATTGTATCGACGAGAAGTGGAACATTCCCCACTTTGAAAAAATGCTTTACGACAATGCTCAGTTGATTAGTGTTTTATCAAATTTTGATTTGATTAATAAGAAAAGAAAATACATTTTAATAGTTGATCAAACTATTCATTTTTGGTTGTCAATTAAGAGTAAGAATGCTTTTTTTCCGTCCTCAATAGATGCAGATAACGAAGATGGAGAAGGGGGATATTATTGGTTTAAAAAAGACGAAATCTCTAAGATTTTATCCAAAAAAGAACTTGAATACGCAGCCAAAAAGTATAATATGAATGATCCAAATCTTCAACAAAATAAATGGCATATTCATAATGATCCTTATATAAATATTGAGCAGGAAGAGACTGTAGCAACAAAATTAAAGAAAATTAGATCTCATAAGTCCTTTCCAGAAATTGACCAAAAAGCAATTTGTAGTTGGAATTGTATGATGGTAACTGGGCTAATTGATGCTGGAATAGCCTATAAAAATATTCAGTGGCTAAAATTAGCAGAAGAAACCTTACAATTGATTTTTGACCATTTTACTATTAAAAACCAATGCAATAGGTTAGTGTACAATAAAAAAATGATCAATGGTACTTTGGAGGATTATTCTTGGTTAATAGCTGCAGCTATTAGTATAAGTAGTATCAAAAACTCTGTTTATTGGTTGAGTAAAAGCCTTGATTGGATGGAAATTACAATTGAAAAATTTTGGAATAAAAAGAAAGGGTTATTTACCTACTCCGTTAATAAATCGCTTTATAAACAAACTTTTGAAGTCGAAGACCAAGTAATTCCTTCTAGTAATTCTTTAATGGCAATTAATTTATATGAATTATTTCAAATTACAAGACAAGAAAACTATCTGGATAAAATGAATACAATGATAATGAGGGTAGCTAATAAAGCGAATAAGTGGTTACCTAATTTCACAAATTGGATGCTATTGAAACAAAAATTAAATTCTAAAAAAATTCAATATTTGGTTATGGGCCTAAAAATGAATGAAATTTTAGCGCTTCACCATCAAAAAAATAATTTAGCATCAATTTATATTTTAGAGAAAGATTCTGATATTTTAATTTTTAAAGAAAAATACAAGGAAAAGGTAAAAAATATTTTTATTTGCAATGAAAATTCTTGCATTTCAGAAATTGATAATGTTAAAGATGCATTAAGAGTAAAAATATGATTAGAATTATTTGTTTATTAATTTGTTTTTCAGGATTGAATTTGTCAGCACAAATGTTGAATAATGAAAAAGGAAATCTATTTTCTGAAACTCCGTTTTTTAATGAAAAATACATTCGTTCTATTAATTTAAAATCTATTACGGGGACTATCTCTTCCAAAAAAGAATTAGGCTCCATAAAAAGTTCAGGAATTAAAGAGTCTTATATATTTAATAAAAAAGGACATCTAGTAACCCATTATTTAACTACTAAATTCAAAAATAAATACGATACTATTTTTACATTTTATGAGTATATAAGAGGCAATAATACTGTTGTTAGAGTAAGTGACTCTTATGGATTTTATTCTTACTCTAAAGCTTATGATTCTTTAGATAGAATCATTTCTAAAACTTTTTCTAGAGAGAAAAATGCTTCTAATAGTAAAATTCATTTTAAGTTAGAAGAAAAATACATCATTTTTGAAGAAGCTTATCAATATCAAATCAGGGACTCGGTAAATATAATAACTACCTTAAATAGTAATGGGAGACCGTACCAAATTCAAAAAAAAATTTACAACCAGTTAGGTTATTTAGAAAACTCCCAAACCAGATTTTTAATTTCTAATAAAAATAATAAACAAACTTATCAGTATAATGATAAGGGATTCTTAAAATCCATAAAATATTTTAAAGAGCAAAACCCTATTCCAGTAAAAGAAATTAAATACGATTACGACGAATGGGGTAATGTAACCTTTATGGATGAGTATAAGGATAATGAAAGAGTTGTACATAAAGAATTACTTTACCATCCTTCTACTCTTATACTAAAAACAATTTTATCTCAAGACTTGGTTTCCAACTTAATAACTATAACAAAATTTAAACCTGAATTTTATAATTAGTAAAATGAAAAAAATTTATTGTCTCTTGCTATTTACGATTACATTATGGTCTTGCGAACAAAAGCATCCTATGGCAGAAAAATTATGTGATTGCTATACCCAACTACACAGAGCCCAAGAAAAAGAAGAACAGCTTTTTTGGACAGACTCATGTAATGTTTTGTATATTGAAATATTGAAATATTTAGAAAATAGAGAGTCCGAACAATTAAAATTTCAAAAAGCTTATAATCGTTGTCAGTAGTAGATGGATAAAATTTACAACTATATTAATGGAGATTTTTTAACAGCTCATGAAGGCAACTGGCTCAATAATTACAATCCAGCATTAGGTGCAATTTATGGATATATTCCAGATTCTAATTCAAAAGATGTTGCCTTAGCTGAAAAGGCAGCTTCTAATGCTTTTTCTCTTTGGTCAAATACTTCTGTAAAAAAACGAAGTGATGTATTACTTAAGATTGCATCACTTATCACTGAAAGATTAGATGAACTAGCACTAGCTGAGAGTGTAGATAATGGAAAGCCTTTGGCTTTAGCAAAGAAGGTAGATATTCCAAGAGCCGCTGCTAATATGTCTTTTTTTGCTACTGCTATTTTACATGAAAATTCCGATTCACATCAAATGAATCAAATCGCTATAAATTATACTTTGAGAAAACCTATTGGTGTTGTAGGATGCATTTCGCCATGGAATTTACCTCTTTATTTATTTACTTGGAAAATTGCACCAGCATTGGCAACAGGAAATACAGTAGTTGCGAAGCCTTCAGAAATTACTCCTATGACTGCTTATTTATTCTCCAGAATTTGTCATGACGCCGGATTACCAAAAGGTGTTTTAAATATTGTTCATGGTCTTGGGCCAAAAGTAGGTGGCGCTATAACAAAGCATCCAAATATTAAGGCCATTTCTTTTACAGGTGGCACAGCAACTGGTAAAAAAATTGCTTCGATTGCTGCTCCAATGTTTAAAAAGCTAAGTTTAGAATTAGGCGGTAAGAATCCTAATATCCTATTTGCTGATTGTGATCTAGAAAAAGCGGTTTCTAGCGCTGTTCTTAGCTCTTTTTCTAACCAAGGGCAAATATGTTTATGTGGCTCAAGAATTTTTATTGAGAAAAAAATATACCATGCTTTTAAAGAGAAGTTTTTAGAAAAGGTTAGCCGACTCACTATTGGCGACCCGTTAAATGAAAACACAAAAGTAGGAGCTTTAGTTTCCAAAAGTCATATGAACAAAGTGCTTGATCATATTAGAATTGCCAAAGAAGAAGGGGGTACTTTACTTAGCGGAGGATCACAATATTTTCCTAAAGGAAGATGCAAAGAAGGGTATTTTATACGTCCTACTGTTTTTGAAGGATTACCCTATAATTGTGCTACCAACCAAGAAGAAATCTTTGGTCCAGTGGTAACTCTAACTCCATTTAATAACGAAGAGGAATTAATACAATATGCTAATAGTACAAAATATGGTTTATCTGCAACTATATGGACGACAAATATTGGTAAAGCTAATAGGATTTCAAATAACTTACAGGCCGGTATTATTTGGGTAAATTGTTGGCTAGTTAGAGACCTAAGAACTCCTTTTGGAGGTGTAAAAGAATCTGGAGTTGGTAGAGAAGGTGGAACGTATGCACTAAATTTTTTCACCGAAACTACCAATGTTTGTATAAGTTATGACTAATTTCGTTTTCAAATAAATATTATTATGGATTCTTCACCTATTAGCTCTAAAAAAGCACCTAAGCCTGTTGGATTATATCCCCATGCACGAAAAGTGGGAAATTTGTTATTTCTTTCTGGGGTTGGGCCTAGAAAAGCACAATCAGATATTCATGATTCTTTTGTCCCCAAATTGGAATTAGACCATAATGGTAATTTTAAAACCTTTGATTTTGAAGCACAATGTCATAGCGTTTTTCAAAACGTTAAAACTATTTTAGAAGATAGTGGCTCTTCTTGGGAAAATCTTGTAGATATTACCGTGTTTTTAGTAGATATGAAAAGAGATTTCCATACCTTCAATAAAATTTATGCAACATATTTTAAGGACAATCAACCTTGTCGAACTACTGTAGCTATTGACTCTTTACCCACGCCAATAGCTATAGAGCTTAAATGTATAGCAACAATATAACAAAACCATAAAATCAAAAAATGAGAAGATTAGTAAAAGAATTTACTGCACAACTTACAGAAGCTTTAGAAATTGGAATTAATACCAATTTAAATGCTCCTAAAAATAAGATAAATAATGTTGTTATAACAGGATTGGGCGGTTCTGGAATTGGAGGTAAAATTGCCACCCAATTAGTTGCTGATCAGATGCAAATACCTGCAATAATTAATAACGATTACAGGCTACCGTTATTTGTGAATGAAAATACATTGGTGATTGTTTCCAGTTTTTCAGGAAACACAGAAGAAACTTTAGAAGCGCTACAGGCTGCCCAAAAAGCCAAAGCTGAAATAGCGTGCATAACTTCAGGAGGGAAATTAGCTCAAATTGCAAAAGATCATAAATATAATTTATTGGTATTACCTAAAGCATTTTCACCGAGAGCCATGCTTACTTACTCTGTTATACAACAATTATTTTTATTTCATCATTATGGTTTTATTAACAACCAATTTATAAATGATACAAAAGCAACTGTTGCGCTTCTCAATGCTGAGAAAAATAACATCATTTCTACAGCAAAGAAGACAGCTAACTCCTTATTTGAAAAAACTACTGTAGCGTATTCAGAAGCCTCTATGGAGGGAGTGATTACTAGGTTCAGACAGCAAATTAACGAGAATTCAAAGTCTTTAGGCTGGGAACACGTATTTCCAGAAATGAATCATAACGAATTAGTCGGCTGGGCAGGAGGAAAAGAAGAATATGCTGTTGTAATTTTCAGATCATCCTTTGAGCATCCTAGATCTAGTGTTAGAATTGATATTTCTAAAGATATTTTTAAAAAATATACTTCTACTGTTCTTGAATTTAAAGCAAAGGGAGACACTTTTCTTGCCCAATCGTTTTACCATATATTATTGGGTGACTGGATTTCTGTTTATTTAGCAGAACTCAATGAGGTAGACGATGTAGAAGTAAAAGTAATTGATTTCTTAAAAGCAGAATTAGCTAAAATATGAACCTGCCTAAGGTTCATTTTATGGATTTAGGGCTTATTGAGTACCAAAAATGTTGGGACTTTCAAACAAAATTATTTAACAAAGCTGTTCACCAAAAAATATATAATAGAAAAAACCCAGATAAAAAAGAAAGCACTAAAAACCATTTAATTTTTTGTGAACATCCTCATGTATATACTTTAGGAAAAAGTGGAAATGAGAAAAATTTATTGATTAGCAAGCAGGAACAAGATTCCAAAAAAATTACTTTTTTTAAAACCAATAGGGGCGGAGATATTACTTATCATGGTCCTGGACAGTTAGTTGTATATCCTATTTTGGATTTAGACTATTTTTTTTCAGATATACATAAATATCTTAGATTTTTAGAAGAAACTGTTATTAGGACTTTGTCTGATTTCGGTTTATTAGGTAAAAGAATTGATGGATTAACGGGAGTTTGGATAACTAATAAGGGAATACCTAGAAAAATATGTGCAATAGGTGTAAAGAGTAGCCGCTGGGTAACCATGCACGGTATAGGATTTAACATTAATTCCGATTTGAGTTACTTCAACTCCATTATTCCATGTGGTATTGAAGATAAAGCCGTTACTTCTTTGAAAGAAGAGATACAAAAAGAGGTAAATATGGAAGATGTTAAAGACTATTTTAAAAATAATTTTATCAATATCTTTAATATAGAATTATTGGAAAATTAATTTCTATTGTATTATGCTTAAAAATCTAAATTACAGTAAGATTCTCTTTTTTGACATAGAAACTGTCCCGATAAAATATGATTTTAAGGATTTAGATAAACGGGGTCAACATCTGTGGAATAAAAAGACAAGGTTTATTCAAGAAAGAGAAAATTTAAATGCAGAAGAAGTGTATGAAAAAGCGGGTATTTATGCAGAATTTGGTAAAGTAGTTTGCATCTCTTTAGGCTTTATTTTACAAAAAGATGGAGAAACTCAAATTCGTTTAAAAAGTATTGCTAATGAAGATGAACAGGCTTTATTACAAGAATTCATCGACTTATTAAATAGTTATTATACTGCTCCAGACTTTTTGTTTTGTGCTCATAATGGAAAGGAATTTGATATTCCTTTTTTATGTAGAAGGATTCTGATAAATGGCAAAAAGATCCCTAATATTTTAAATGTTTCTGGAAAAAAACCGTGGGAAATTAAGCATTTAGATACTATGGAGCTTTGGAAATTTGGCGATTTTAAAAATTATACTTCTTTAGATTTACTTTCCTATGTATTTAATATTCCTAGTCCTAAGGATGATATGGATGGTAGTCAAGTTGCTAAAGTCTTTTATGAAGATAAAGATTTAGATAGAATTATTCACTACTGTGAAAAAGATGTCGTAGCTACTATTCAGCTTTTTAGAAAATATCAAGGAGAATCCATAATCAATGAAGAATTTATACATATAGCCTAATTCATATTAGTATTGAAATTAATGTTACTTAACTATATACATAGCTTCAATGATTTTACTATCTAAAAACAATTAAAGTTTGCTATAAATGAAATTAGGGGCAATCATCATTTTAATTCATTTCAGTCTATCGAGAGTATTCTATTAAAGGAACTTAAATTTTTTACATTTAGTTTTAATAGTGAACTTTTATATAGTCTTTTTAAAACAATTGAGTCTGGTGCGGTTAAAAAAGTAAGTATTGATAAGTGTTATAATCTATACAATGAAAATAACAAAAATGCTTATGAATTTGATATTAGTCAAAGCTTAATTATAAAAATTCAAAACTTAAATAATATTGTTGATGTATTTCATCATAAGGATAATTACTTCGTAGATTCATTAGAAATTTCGTGCAAATGAAAGAAATGATAAACAAGAAAATTAAATATATTCTAGACGAACATGAAATACCATACTAAAAGTTTTTTAATATTTCCAAAAGAATTGGCCAATTACATACTAGATTAAATTTTGCTGATTTTGACACTTTAATTTCAAGACAAAAACCATTTCAATAAATGTTTTTTATAAATTGTACGTTCTATGAATAAAGCTATTTATTACCTAAGTTTTTTAATTATTGTTTTAAT